>Ga0209273_10000799_pt1 | contig 34801 bp, 65 predicted proteins | sample tdAd471_FD_187126 | JGI IMG/M metagenome (GOLD analysis project Ga0209273, IMG submission 187126) | Marine sediment microbial communities from the Atlantic coast under amendment with organic carbon and nitrate - tdAd47.1 (SPAdes)... | ecosystem: Environmental > Aquatic > Marine > Coastal >...
ATAGACTAATTGACTTGGTAGTTTTTGCCAATTACAAGGCTCATTAAATCCGGATAATAGGCTATATCAACTAAGGAGATAGTCATGAGAATCGAACTACACACAAAAAACGATATAGTTGTTTTAATGGATGAGCGATATATTGATGAGTCTACCATTTCGGATGCACTGGATATTATCGTGCAGTTTGACGCATTAACCCTAGCATCAAATAAAGATGATGACGAAATATGGCTAGAGATCAATAATAAAGGTATTGGATATAAAGAAATTGAAGCGGAAAGCGAATTGATTGAATTTTACAAAGAGTTGCACAGTGAGTAGTTTTGAAGAAAAAATGTATAAGCCATTAGATAAGCTGGTGAAGGTTCAAGCCAGCTTCATCCATGAGCTTGAAGGGGTAATAAGGGCGGTATCTTCACTTCAAAATCAAGGTAGGTATGAAGAGGCAAAAGCTCTAACCAATGGTTTCCTTGATGGGCTTAGCAATAAAGAATAAAAATGTTAGAATCGGCCTATAAGTCACACATAGGCCAGTAAAATGCCATATACAAAGAAAAAACCCGCCAAAAAGCCATCAAAAAAGCCCGCTAAGTCTAAAATAGCTGGGGCTGGTGGAAACGGTAAGCAGAGAAAGAAACCGAAAGGCGCTTATGCTTGATTTAAGTTTTAGTATTATTTCCCCTGTACTTCTTTTTGTTGCGACACTGGTAACGGCATTAAAGGGTCAATGGCATCGTGTGGCGTGTGCTTTTTCGATTATTCTGCCTACCTATGTTCATTATAAGTATTTTGATAATGCGGATGGATGGGTCTATTATGGCACTGCCTTTTCCGCATCCGCTATAACCTTGGCACTTCTTCAGCTTGTAAAGCCAAATAAGCAGCACAGTCAATTGGTTGTCCATCTTCAAGTGATCTCTATATGCCTAATGATTATTAATCTATTGGGCTATGTGATGTGGTACACATATCTACCCCCTCAATGGTATAATGCTTTCGTACTAGCCTTTGCATTAGCGGAAGTTGTAAGGCTTTTCTTGCATACGGATGGCGATAGAAAAGATGGAACCGATGGGGTTTATTACAGTTGGATTAGTCGCCATAACGATAGCAACTTGGGTAGTCGTGGATAATATACGTGTCAGAAGCAAAACAACAAATATTAGAAGCGGTCATAAACAACCCTAAGTCAGCAGGGGCGGCAGTAGGGTTTTGGGGGGCGTTTTTTGCTGACACTACAGTGATTCAGGCGGCCAATGTGTATATCGCTTTTATTGGTGGCTGTCTTGGATTGATATTGACCAGTCTATTGATTTACAAGAATTTCAAGCAGATTAAAGAGAGTTAGCTGGACGGCAGACCGGCGTTTATCCCTGTAACGGAATCTGACCGCATTATCGAGGTGCAATATGTCAAAAGAGCGCGCAGGTGAAGTATTTGAAGGGTATAACAAGCCAAAAAGGACGCCGGATCATCCTACTAAATCCCATGCAGTGCTGGCAAAAGATGGCAATACTGTAAAGTTGATTCGATTTGGCCAGCAGGGTGTTAAAGGTGCCGGAAGCAATCCTAAAACAGAAGAAGAAAAGGCACGCCAAAAATCATTCAAAGCCAGACATAAAGAGAATATCGACAAAGGTAAGCTGTCAGCGGCTTATTGGGCAGATAAGGTAAAGTGGTGATGCTATGCCAGTAAGAAGGGTGAAAGACGGCTGGAAGTGGGGAGATAAAGGCAAGACCTACCCCACTAAGAAAGAAGCGGAGAAGCAAGAAAAGGCCGCATACGCCAATGGTTACAAAGGCGATAAGAAAAATTACAAAATGTGGTAAAATAATTTCATATATGACCTAATCTTAAGGGTGAGGTGATTATATGAAAAATGCTAAGCTGATGGCCGCTACGGTTATGACAATCTCTGTAACTGGCCTGATTACAAATGTACCCTTAATGGAAATAGCCCAGTACTGTGGCATAGCAGTAGTATCTCAAGGGTTTATATGGGTAAATCAATAATGTTTACCGAAACATGGCTAAGGCAGTACAGGGAAAGGAAGCACTTGCTAGACCCTCGATATGTAGCTGAGATAGAAAAGGCTATAGCCGAAAGCAAGAAGAAAAGGAAAAAGGAATAGTATTATGTCATCTTCACCAATTGAAAGCTTTATAGCCCTTGGACAGGGTTGGTCAGCGGGTACTGGGGATATTGAGATAGCAGCCGGTGCCAGCTATTACGTTGGTATTCGTGTAGGGGGTACTGAATTATCATTCGTTGAAACATTGGTATCCACTAACTCTAATGATTTACTGATAAGTATCTATAGGGTTGATGATTTTACAGGTGGAACCCTTTTAACCCCTGTAAACCGAAACGACTCATTCAGAGGTAAGATTAACCCAACCTTTAGTGGTCATATCAATACAACGCCAAGTGCTATTATCCCGTCCAATATCTTTACTAGGGCTTCATTAAAGTCTGGACGATTTCAGGCGGTAACAACTGCTATTAACGCTAACGCTGATATAGTATTCGCTAAAGATTCAAAATATGTCGTAGAGTTTAAGAATAGGGATAATGCGACCCGAGAGGTTGATTTTAGCGCCGTTCTTTATTGTCCAGTAAACACACAGAGCTAGTATGCTAACAGAGAAACAAGAAGCCTTTTGTATTGCGTATTGCGGGGAAGCCAAAGGGAATGCCTCAGAAGCTTATCGTATGGCTTATGATGCGGAGAATATGAAGCCTGAGACTATTCATCGTAAAGCCAAAGAGGTCATGGCAAACGGCAAGATAGCGGCCCGCATAAAAGAATTAAGAGAACCAGCAGTGGAAGCCCTTAATATTACCGTACAAGACCTCATAAGAGAGCTAGAAGAAGCCCGAACTATGGCAATGACTTGTGAGACCCCTCAAAGCTCAGCGGCCATTAACGCGACAATGGGGAAGGCTAAGCTACTTGGCATGGATAAGCAGGTAATTGATCACAATATTAAAATTGCTGATGATGGTTCTAATGAGTGGTAAATCTAGCTGAATTCAGAAAGCACGTTAAAACCCATTCCTCCGCTTTCGTTCCACTATTCAAAGATCAGTCCCGCTACCAAGTGGCATGGGGCGGGGCTGGTTCAGGCAAATCTCACATAGTTGCTAGAAAGCTATTATATCGCCTTCTTAGTGAATCTCACTGCAAACACAACATTCTAATCATTCGTAAGGTACAGAGAACAATCAAGCGCTCTGTGTTTTCCCTTATGAAAAACATCATATCTAGGTGGGGTATTCTGTCAGACTTTGATATTAACCAGACAGATATGACTATGGTATACCGCCCTACTGGTGCCCAGTTCATGTTTAGCGGCTTGGATGATGTGGAAAAGCTTAAGTCTATCGAGGGTGTTACCAGTATCTGGATAGAAGAGGCTACAGAACTGAATCAAGAAGACTTTGAGCAGCTCGATTTGCGTCTAAGGGGTAATACCGGCGCGCTTAAGCAAATCATACTTACACTAAACCCTATATCCGATCAGCATTGGATTAAGTCGGTATTCTTTGACAATCCCATTGATGGCGTATTCACCCTGAAAACAACCTATCTTGATAACTCATTCATAGATGATGAATACAAGATGGTGATGGAGAATAAGAAGCTTACTAATCCAAGGTATTACAATATTTATGCTCTAGGCAATTGGGGGACTGCCGAGGGGCTTGTATTTAATCGTGTTGAGCAAAGACTGATAAAAGAGGATGAGCTAGAAGGGCTAGAATGCATTCAGGGCTTGGACTTTGGGTATACAAACGACCCTAGCGCGTTCAATCAGTCTTTTGTCGATATGAAAAATAAGAAGATATTCATATATGACGGCTTCTACGAAAAAGGCCTAAGCAACGCTCAGATAGCGCAAAAGATCAAAAACAAGCAAGCGCACAAGCACAAGACTATTGCTGATAGCAGCGAGCCAAAATCAGTTGATTACATAAAAGCAAAAGGCGTGAGTATTGTCGGGTCGCTAAAGGGGCCAGACTCTATTCGTGCGGGCATTGATTTTCTACTTGAGTTTGAGATTGTCGTTAATGCACATTTAGTCGAGTTTTGGACAGAGTTTCAAAATTACTCATGGGCTAAGGATAAGGATGGCAAGACACTAAACAAGCCGTGTGATGACTTTAACCACTTTATTGACTCACTAAGGTATGCCGCCGAGCCAATCATGAGAGACAAGAATAAGCCAAAAGGCCGCAAGCTAAACCAGCAAGGTTGGTAGTTATTGCTAATGGCTATATAATAAACAAAAATTATCAAGGTTATCGCAATGATAGACTATAGCAATCACAAAGAAGTGATTAATGGACTCAAGAAATCACAAGACGCAGAAAAGGATCAGCGCGAGCACTCCCGTGAATGCGATCTATTTCTAAATAAGCGTGATGGCCAATGGGAGCCAGATATTGCGCAGAAGTTCACCCGCAATGGCCGACCTCGCTATACGTTTGATTTGTGTAACCCTGTAGTCAATACGTTGTCCGGCGCTATTCGAATGGCCAACTTTGGTATCAAGGTTCGCCCTGCCAATGATCAGGCTGATGATGACCGAGCCGAGGTACTAAGCGGTATGATTCGCAATATTGAATCAATCTCTAATGCCCAGTCTATTTACAATAATGCAGCAACCTCGATGGTTGGCACTGGCTTCGATGCTTGGATGGTCACTCAAGAATACTCTGATTCTGAATCGTTTGACCAAGACCTATTCATTCGTCCTATTAATTCAGCGGTAGATTCTGTTTATTGGGACCCTAATTCAATGCGTCAAGATCGCTCTGATTCAATGTGGGCAACCAAGCTAACCGCAATGAGTAAGGAGGCGTACAAGGCTAGATGGCCGGAGGGTTCCTGTCAGAGTGTTGCAGAAGATAGAAGCCGTTCGTCTTATTATGATAAGCCCGATCAAGTAATTGTTGGCGAGTTCTACTGGATAGAAGAGCGCCCAATTAAGCTGATTCAAATGAGTGATGGCTCTGTTTATCGTGAAAGTGAAGTGGAGCAGTACAGTGATCAATTGGCGGCCAAGGGTGTAACTGAGGTGCGCAGTCGTAATCGAGTTGAGAGGGTGGTTAAGGTTCGCCACTATGATGGTTCTGACTGGCTGAATGAAGCTAAAGAGACAGTATTTAATTGGATTCCATTAATCCCTCTTTATGGTTATTTCCGCATATCTGAGAACAAGATCACGTTTAGAGGTGAGACTGAGAAGCTACTTGACCAACAGCGCGTGCATAACTATGCGCATTCAGCAGAAGTACTTCAAACAGCATTAAGCCCGATTGATAAAATCTTCATTACCCCAGAGCAAGCGGCAGATCACGAAGACCAATTGGAGCGCATGAATCAATCGAGCGATGCGGTTCAGTATTACAATCATGTGGAAGATCAGCCTAATCCTTATCGAATGGGTACGGCGCAAACCAATCCTAATTTGGCAGTGATCGCTAACAGTACTCGACAGGCCATTATTCAAAGCTCAGGCGTATTTGCGGCCAGCATGGGGGATAACCCGTCATTGCAGTCAGGTGTGGCTATTGAGCAGCTTCAAGAGCGTGGTGATGTGTCTATGGTGCATTACTTCGATTCTATGGAAGTGGCTTTGACTCATACCGCGAGAATCTTAGTTGATGCTATCCCCAAGGCATACGATGCCACTAGACGCGTGCGTATTCTTGGTGAGGATGGTGTGCCCGAGCAGATCGACCTAAATAAAACCGTACTAGAGAATGGCCAACCCAAAGTATTGAACGACCTATCGACAGGCCGCTATGATGTAACGGTGGATATTGGTAAGTCATTCAAATCTCGTCAACAGGAATCCGTAGCAGCAATTCTAGAAATGGCAAATGTTGACCCGTCTGTCATTCAGATTGGTGCTGATATTCTGCTAAATAATGCAAGCGGGCCAAGCCTTGATTTAATTGCCCAGCGTAAACGCCTAGAGCTATTGAACGCAGGTCTAATTCCAGAAGACCAATTGACAGATGAGGAGCGCCTAAGAATACAGGAAGCGCAAGCCATTGCGGCGCAGCAACCTCAACAGCCAAGCATGGAGCAAATTGCTTTAGAGATTCAGCAAATGGACGCACAGGCCAAACTGTTAAGCGCCCAAAATAATCAGCAAAAACTCGTATTGGATGCTCAATTGAAGCAGCAAGATCAAGAAATTAAAGCCGTTCAAGGTCAGCAGAAGTTCGAGCTACAAATTCAGCAAATGCAGCAAGATATGATCTTAGCGATTGAGGAAAACAATAGAGCGAATCAAGAGCTTGCATCTAAGTTAGCAATGGATAACGAAAACATGCAGAAGACCATGGCTGAGACCATGAAGCTTATCCGTGAATCCATGGGGGCTGATGCTATTGTGACGCCAAGCGCACCGGTTGCGTATGCCGAGACAAGTAACAATTTAGCGGAATCTGAACAATAGTTGAACGCTATTAGCTATAGCCTTATAATTAGTTTTAACAATGTACGCGACATTTTCGCGGTTTAAATACTCTTTGGAGATATACATGACAGACCAGCCCAACGCTGAGGCGCTAGAAGTTTCTACAGAAGTGGAAAACGAAAGCACAAACCCCGAACAAATCGCAGATGCGGGAACTGCAAAAGAAGGCAATTCCACTGAGGAAAAGCCTGAAATTGATTACAGCAAGATTATTGCAGAAAAGGCCTATGAAGCGCGTCAAGCCAAACGAGAGAAGAAAGAGCTAGAAGAAAAGCTCAAAGCTCTTGAGGCTAAAAACGTGCCGGTAGAACCAGAAGTTCCAGAAATACCAGACCGCTATGATTTTGATAGCGACTCTGAGTACATGGAAGCAGTAAGAAAGCGTGATCAAGCATTGATTGAGCGCAATAAGTTTGAGTATTCAAAAGAGCTAGCCGAGCAAGAAAAACAAAAAGCGAAGCAAGCTGAGGAAGAAGCCAAGCAAAAAGAGCTTAGTCAAAAGGTAGAGGTTTATTCGAGCCGAGCCAAAGAATTTAATATTGAACCAAGTGAAATGCAGCACATTGGTAACGTATTAGAAGCCTATGAAATTCGTTCAGATATTGTTGAGGTAATCCTGGGTGATGAGCAAGGGCCTTTAATCGCCAAGTACTTAGCCAGCAATCCTCACGAAGTTCAGCAATTGAATGATTCGACTTGGCAAAATGGCGCTGTTATTTACAGCAAAGTAAAAGAAAAAGCCTCAGCGTTAAAACCACGAGTAACTAGCGCACCAGAGCCAGCCGAGGTACTAACCGGTGGCGCGGCTATAGGTAGCGGGGATACAAAATACAAAGTCTGGTGAGTTGCATAATGTGACTCACATAAAAATAAAGGTATGGTCACATGGCTAATAATTTTGAAAGTAACATTACTCGCAAGTTGATGGAGAAGGTTTTACCTGCTTTTGATACTGAGCGCGTAGTATCTAAAGAAGTAAACACTCAGCTTTTCCAAGGCTCTTTTAACCCGTCAACTGGTGATACCATTGATGTTCAGCGTCCTACTGATTACACGGCTTTGCGTACTGCGCAAGGTGATGTAACCGGTCAAACTCAGGACATTATTACTGGTAAAGCGAGTGCAACGGTTCAAGACTACATCACTGTTTTGGTTGATTACTCTGAGGCTGAGCAAGCCCTTGAGATGGGTAATAATGCCGATCGTTTTGCAACTGACATTGCACGCCGCATTAAGACCGAATTAGAAACTAGCTTTGCTTCTTTCTGTATGAAAAACTCTGGTTTGACTTACGGAACGCCGGGCAATTTTGTTGATTCTTGGTCTGAAGTTGCGGGCGCTGGTGCACTTATGTCGTCTACTGGTGTGCCTGATGATGGTAACTGGTGCTACCTATTCAACCCATATTCACAAACCGCTCTAGCGAATGAGCAACGCTCTTTAGGTGTTAATCCTCAAGTGGCCGATGCAAATTCTCGCGCCGTGGTAAGTGAAAACTTTGCAGGCTTTAAAGTAATGCGTGCGACTAGCTTGGATACTTACACCATTCCGGTTGGTGCAGATCGTGTTGGCACTCTAGCTGCTAATCCAATCGTGACTTATGTAAATGCAAAAGACACCATGACGCAGGTTCTATCTATCAGTGGTCTGCAGGCTAACCTAGCAATTCCAGCGGGCCAGCCAATCTCTATCACTGGCGTTAATCGTTTGAACCTATCAACTCGTAAACCGTTTGTTGATCAAACTGGTAGCCAAGTAGAATACACTGCGGTTGTGGTAGCTGATGCGGTGGCTGATGGTGCTGGTGCGGTGACTCTAACTGTTACCGGTCCTGCCATCTTTGAGGCAGGCGGTGCTTACAACACTGTTACGCGCGCGCCTATTTCAGGCGATGTTGTAACACTTCTAGGCGCGGAAGATACCATTAACCAGCCTAACCTATTCTTCCATCGTGATGCGTTCACTATTTGCTCTGTACCAATGGAGAAACTAGACGCTCAAGATACTCTAGGTATGACTGAGGATGGCTTACAGCTTCGCGTATCGAAAGGTTCTGATTTCGAAGCTAACCGCAACAAGTTACGTATCGACCTTCGTCCAGCGTTTGGGGCAATGAACCCATTCATGGCTGGTCACGGTTACGGCGTAGCTTAACCAATAGGCGCATCTTTCGGGGTGCGCCTTCTTTTCACTCTATAGGAATATCATGCTAACTAAATACATTAAGCCTAATGGCGCAATCATTGAAATCAATGCAACTAAAGATACTGTAAAATATGTGGAGTCTTTAGGCTGGAAGCCAGAAGGCAAAAAAGAAGGTGTTAGCAATGATGAGCTTGACGCATTAAAAGCGCAGGCTAAAGACGCAGGTGTTTATGATTCTGTTAACTGGAATATTAAAGGCAAGCGTAAAATTGAACATGTGAAAGCCGATTTAGAGAAGGCACTAAATGATAGCCAAGACTCTGATAACTAATGCCCTTAAAGATTTAGGGGTTAGAATTTTAGACCTGAATAGCTCAGGCGAGACAGGCAAAGATATTGTCGAATCGGCATTAAGAAAGATTCGGGTAAAAGCTTCAAACACCCCATTAACCACTGATGAGCAAAACGATGGCTTGGAAGTGCTTAATGATATGTTGGCTGAGTGGAGATATGATGGTGTTGATCTAGGCGTGACCAGTGTCACAAGTGGGGCAACAGATTTGCCTGATTGGTCACTGAGTGCGGTTAAGAGTGGGTTGGCTATTCGCCTAGGGGCGGAATATGGTGTTGCTGTTTCTGACTCCTTGCAATTAACCGCATCCTCAAGCGTTACATTAATTCGAGAGCGTACAAGCCCCACATTGCTAGCTGATGGTTTAGAAGTTTTAAATGGATTTTGCTTAGAGATAGATGCCAAAGGCACTCGATTGGGTTATTTAAACCCTCAAGACGTAAACGAAGAGACTGGACTACCAGACTGGTCAATCCCTTATATCCGTTCAACCTTAGCAATTAGAATGGCCCCACTTGCAGAAAAGCAAGTAACCCCTGAGTTATTAAGAACAAACAGACAGGCGCGTAAGAACTTCTATTCCAAGATTGCGCGAACCCCTGTCAGCTCTATGCCTTCCATTCTTCCAATTGGGTCAGGCAATGAGAAATACACCTATACCACACATCATTATGACGATAACCCAGAATTATTGGGCACAGATAACGACTCTATCGACACAGGTGAAAATGTCGATATTTCACTGAGAGAGGATACTCAATATGTCGAATAGCAGACCAGCCACCCCGATTAACCGATTGGCCAGTGCGTCACAAGTGAGTGAAAATGACCTAGTTCCAGTATGGTCGCAAGTTAATTCGGCAACTAGAAAGGTAACTTGGCAGAAGATTATCTCAGACTTGAGTATTGTTACTGATAGCGGCTCAGGCCCTAATATCATCAATCTAAATAACAATGCGACACTAACAAGCCAGCAAGTCCAAGATACGGACATTGTGTTTTGTGACTCAAGCTCGACGGCGTTTAGCATTCAACTACCTTCTATTGCATCGCTTCCGGCTGGAACGTCTATTTCATTTAAGAAAAACACCAGTGTTGACAATGATGTGACGATCTTGGCGGCGGCAGGCAATCAAATTGATGGTGACCCAAGTTTAATTTTATCCGGCACTACCTTTCCTAGTGCTCAACTTGTATCTGATGGCGTAGCGTGGTTCGTATTCAGTGCCTAAGACTGACTTAATTGTATCAAGCGGGTTTTACGATACCCGCACCCCGTTTGGACAATCGCTACCTGAGAATCTAGTGACGATCAGGCGGCAAGGTGCGGCCATTCAGGATGAATATGTAGTTCAACCTAGAAGTCTACAGCCTATTGATTCAATCGGCCTTCCTACGGGCAATCTGCGCGGCTGGTGCTTTCATAAGGGTGATCTATACGCTTATATTGGCACTGACCTGTACCGGTATGATGGTTCGTGGGTTTTGATCAATATTAGTTATGCAGAGCCACCAGTTGCAGAGATTGTGAATGACCCTGTAAAAATGGTGTCGAATGGATTGGTTATTTGTGCATTAGGCATTGGTTCTGGGTCTGGTGCTGAGGATGACTATTACATTGATACAGACACTGCGCCTGCCGTTGGGGTTCGAATCAACACACGAACTGGTGGAGTGTATGACACGTTGACGAATGGTGATGGCGCAACGGATGTCACATTCTTCGATGATTACTTCGTGTTTATATCTGCACGCGCCTCAACCATCTTTCACGGCACGCTGCCAACTGTAATGGATGGCACCGACATAAACGGCACAGACTTTCAGAAGATTTACCCACAGCGTGATGAACTATCCGCCTTGTTTCAGATTAACGGCCAGTTGGCAGCGGCATCAACCAACCACATTGACTGGTTCCAGAATGTCGGCTCAGATAACTTTGCATTCCAATTATTAAAAGGTCAGACATTTAGTTTGGGTGTGGCTAATCGTTACGCTTGGACACAGATCGGTGATGATGTAATGTTTTATGGAAAGTCAGAAGATGGCTTTCTAGGGGTGTATACAGTCAAGCAAGGTAAAATCTCAAACGATGCGATTGACTCCATTATTAACGGGGTGGCGAATAGCGAAGATACATCTTACTGTATGAGCTATTCCCTTGATGGCCAGCTGTTTGGCGTGATCACTGTAACTGGCAATCAAACTGACATCAATGACCCTGATGGCTTTAGCTACTCATACAATTTTACAAATCAAACATGGACTAAGCGTTCAACAAGGTCGATTGCTGATGGCGACCCCGACCTAGCGACCAGTTATATTTGGTGGCCAAAGGATGCATTTCTTTTAGATGATACTTTGTACTTCATTGGTTATTTCGACCGCACGTTTGGCTCTTACAATAAAAACTATTTAGCTTTCACTGATTCGAACTATCGCGGTGATTTTGGGTCAGCGGGATACGATCCTAACATTTATGAATGCACCTCACAGATATTAGAGAATATTGGAGAGGGTATAATTATTAATGAAGTGGGTATCTACTCTCAAGGCATGGACGGTCAAGTGGTTGAGCTTTCGTATTCTGATGACGATATGACCACCTTTACTAGCCTTGGAGAGATTACTGTATCAGGTGTTGGCATTCCACTACGGCCATTGGTTGAGTGGCGCAGGCTTGGATATACAAACAAAGCGCGGGTTTATAAGTTCTCTTTTGGTGAGCGTGCATTGAGTGAGCAGACCCCATACCAGATTTTAAAACCTTACATAAAATGGGAGCCAGCCGGTGCCTAAATTTGAAGGTGTACAAACAGATTGGGCGATATTTGCCAATTTCATTGAAGACGGCAAGCTTAACGGGCCATCCTCACAATGGTTGTCAGAATTGGTTGGGAGATTGAATAACGCCACGGTTTTAGAGTTTGCTGGCAATCCGGAGGGTAATGTAACGGGCATTATTAATCAGTTGTGTAGAGATACCACGGGCGGCCCACCGATTCTTTATATAAAAACAACGGATGGCGGCAATACTGGATGGGTAGCAGTTTAGTTGAAATAGATAGAAAGACTGCTTTTGAATACTGCGACGAAGAACTGTTTCAAAGGATTGCAGAAGACGGGGCGGAGTTTATTGAAGCCAGCTTTCCTGACTGCGAATACATTGGAATAGTTAAAGATTCCAGTTTGATTGGATTCTGGATTGTTGAGCACGTTAATTCTTCAACGCTAGGGATTCACTTAAACATGAATCAAGAAGACAGAAAGCATAATGAAGATTGCGGTCGCGTTTTTTTAGATTTTATTTTTAAGCTTGGCTGGGTTAATAAAGTGGTTGCAGAAGTGCCTAAAACTTACCCAGAAGTGATAAAATACTGTGAAAAACACGGACTAAAAAAGGAAGGCTTGCTAAAAGAGCATTTGCGCAAGTCAGGAAAATACATTGATTGTTATATTTTGGGTTTGACGAGGGGCGACCATGGGAGCAGTTAAAAAAATAGGCGACAAGGTAGGCAAGGCCGTCCGTGATCCGGTTTATGCGGCCTCGCTAGGTCAAGCTGAAATGAGTGATTTAGACCCTACCTACCGTAAAGGTTTAGTGGGCGGCAAGTTGCTTGGTGGTGAAGCATCACTGGAAGCCGAGGCGGCAGCTAAGCAAGGCGCTGACATTCAAGCTCAGGCTCAGATGGAGGCATTGGAGGCTATTAAGCAGGCGGGTGCACAAGCAACAGAAACACTTAGCCCGCTGGCTGGCCAAGCAATGCCTGCACGCGAACAACAAGCTGCTTTACTGGGTTTAGGCGGTGACTCTCAGTCTGCATACAATGCCATTCTGCAAAGCCCTCAATTTAAAGCCCAGCAAGAAGTGGCAAACCGCGCATTAGAGCGTAGAGCCAGTGCCTATGGTAATTTGATCTCAGGTAGCACGTTGGCAGGACTTAATCAGCAAAACCAAATCCTAGCTGGTCAAGCCATTCAGAATCAGTTAGGGCAATTGCAGCAATACGCAGCTCCGGCACTAACAGCTATCGGCCAGACGGCAGGCATTCAGCAAGGTATTGGCCAAAGTACTGCGCAAGCATTAACAGGCGCAGCACAAGCTCAGGCTCAAGGATTGGCAAACGCAGGGGCGGCCAATCAAGCATACAGCCAAGGAGTTACAAACCTATTAGGCGTTGGACTAGGTGCGGCATTATGTGATGCTCGATTAAAAGAAAATATTAAAAAGGTTGGCGAGCTTAAAGGTCATAACATCTACTCGTTCAATTATGTTTGGGATGATGTAGAGCGTATCGGTCCGATGGCGCAAGAAGTCAAAGAGAAAAACCCTGATGCCATTATAATGGTGGGTGATTACATGGCCGTAGATATGGGGGCGCTATAATGAGCTACTACAATATTAATAGACCAGCTTTGATTTCGCAGCCAATCCCGCAGGGTGCATCCTCTTTGCTTGGTGGTCTTCAACAAGGCATGCAATTGGCGAACCTATCTCAACAGAGCGATGCTCGAGAGCAGCAAATGCAGTTGCAACAGATGCAGATTGATGAAGCAGAAATGCAGCGTCAAATTCAATCTATTGCAACCGGTGCAGAACAAATCATTGATGCCCCTGCTGAACAGCGTGAGCAAATCTTATTAAATCGAATTGAAAAAGGCCGCGCACTTGGTCGTGATATGTCTGACTCAGTGGCTTTATTGGAAATGGCTGACCAATTAGAGGGTGGTCTATCTAATCCTCAGATTGATCAGGCTTTGAAATTGGAATTACAAGAAGCTAACCGATTGGGATACTTTACGCCTAAGCAAGAAATTGAACGCAAAGTAGCGGCTGAAAATACCCTTACTCGAAAAGATAAAGATAAAATCCGAATGGACTTCCGCAAAGAGTTTGCCGCACAAGCTGGCAAGGGCTTGTTGGAATCTGAGGAGCAAATCAAGAAAATCAGAAGCGCCAAGAAAACCGGTATCGGTGACGTTGCGCTAATGAAGACCATTAACAAGATGATTGACAGTGGTATTGTGACGGATTCGGACTTTGACCAAGTAGCACAATCAAGCGGTGTTGCGGATAGCTTTCAAGGCCTAGTCAATAGGATTATTGGCGGCGGTAGCTTAAATGATGCTACCAGAGAACAAATACTTGATCAGGCTGAACTGCTTTATAATGCTAAAGCTGAATCTGCAAAACAAGTAGCGGCAGGCATTGAGAAGGATGCGGAAGGTTACGGCGTTTCTAATGTTATTGGCTCAAGATTTAAAAAGATTTTTTATTCAATACCAGATAAGCAGCCAGAGCCAGAATCACCCGCCCCATCATTGGAGTCTCAAGGTTTTATTTTGATGAAGGACGCGAATGGTAATCAAGCATACGTCAATCAACAAACCGGTGAAATCAGGGAGCTATAATGGCGTTTGATCTATCTACAGCTAAGCCAGTCTCTCGTGGGTTTGATCTATCCACTGCGGCACCTATTGACTTAGAGCCAACAGCAGCAAGCCCAATGCCTAAAATGACCGAAGCTGAGTTTACTGCGCAGTATGGTGATATTCCGGACATATATGGACAGATAATCCCTGAGCAGCAAGAGCAGGCCGGTCTTGGTGAAAAAGCTATTGGTGCGGCAGAGACAGCTCTAACAGCTGCAACAGGCGCGACAGGCGGCACAATCGGGATGATTGGCGGAACCCTTCAACAGTTGGCGGATGAAATTAGGTCTGGTGAGTTTGGGTCATACGAAGCAGCCGACAGGATTGAGAAGCGCGCAAATGAACTTGCGGCAGCATTAACCTATCAACCTAGAACTGAGTCTGGCCAAGAAATGACTCAGGCACTAGGTGAGGCGGCTGGTTCGCTTGCCCCGTTAGCTGGTCTTGCAGGGCCTGTTTCTCAAGTTGGCCAATTGGCAAAGGCAGGCGCACCTAGGAGTGTGGCTCAGGCATTGCAACAAGCAAACATCCCAGCAATTCGCAATCAATCATTACTTGAAGCCATTGAATCAGGTTCCAAGAATGCTGCCAATTATATAAATAGAGGCGGTAAAGCGGTTAAGTCCAAAGCATTAAAGCGTGCGCGTGATGCTGGCGTTATTGATGACGCTACAAGTCTTCTTATTAAAGGCTCTAGCCCAGAAGACAAAAAAGCGGCATTAGATATGATTCGAACAGCCAAAAGAGGTTTGACTGACAAGAAGGCGCAGTACCTTGATCGAACCTATGATAGTGTAGGTAAGTCACTTAAAGACCGTATAGAAGTGCTTGATTCCACGATGAAGGACTACGGTAAGCGAATAGGTGATTTAACTAAAAACATGCAGGGTGAAGTCTCTTTAGATGATGCTGTGAGTAATTTCACAAACAAGCTATACGATGATTTAAGCGTGAGGTTCCAGCAAACAGAAGGAAAATTCAAGCCGATATTCAAAGGGTCTGCGATCGAAGATAACGCCACAGCAAAGCGCGTGGTGTCTCGATTAGTCGAAAGAATACAAAGCCCTAAAATGAAAAACCCTAATTATGCACATAGAGCATTAAAGCAATACATTGATGATCAAGTGACATTTGGCAAGACTGGTGAAGGGTTGACCGGAAAAGCAGACGGCATTGTAAAGGGCTTTCGAGCTGATATTAACCAGACGCTTCAAGATGCCATTCCAAAATATGGTGAGTTAAATAGCGTCTACTCTCGTGCTGCCGATCTTAGAGATTCAATTTCCGACTCGATTGGCCGAAAGGTTGACCTAGGTGACACTAAAGCACTTGGTACGGCTGCGAGAGCGCTTGGCAATAACACGCAGAAGCGTGGAGTTATGACTAAGGCTCTTAATGATATTGAGGAATTTTCCAGATCAGTAGGCAAGGAACCAAAGGGCGATGTAATGACGCAATTTATAATCGCCAATGAATTGGACGATCTCCTTGGTGGTCAAGCAAGAACTGGATTTAAGCGTCAGGTTGGAGCTGGTGAAGCCATAGAGGCGGTTCAATCGATGACTGAGCCTAGAGGCATTCTATCTAAAGCTGGGAAACTACTCACTAAAGAAATGGATACGGCTGACAGATTGGATTTATATGAAAGAGCAGTTCGCGACATGCTAAGGGGTCAATAATGCCAACTATATCAAGAAACTATAAAAGCGGCGGCATCGAGTCGAGCGAAGTAGATCTAAACCTATATCCAAGAAATACCAATGGCGTTGTCACCCCTTCTGCGGGATTATTAAATGCACCAGCAGACCTAGACCCTCCATTAACCATTAGCACAAATGGAACTGAGGATAACTACGAGCAGAAAGCAGTAGATATTTCAGGCGATACCGCTTGCCGCTCATATACCACGGCTTTTGGTTGGTCACCTTGGCTGGTGCAGGGTACAGCGGCTTATGCGGATGTTCAAACCAGTCCGACGGATACCACTGCGGACAGGTTGATGGCGGTGGGGGCGTTTGGGGTAGGCGCTACAACCAACCCAGTACAATTCCCTAAAGGTGCGGGTAATAGCATCTTAAATCAGAATGCGCCGAACGGATTCTACAGAACGACAACCCCTATCACTGACTTGCCTACTGAGGTTGGCGCTGAACAGAATTTTATGGTTATGGTTAACCGCTGGGATTCTGACGATGTGAATATTCAGATAAAAGGGACGGGCACACAGAGGGGGTTGATATTCGAGAATTCCTACCGTTCAAGCACTGGCGACTGGTCAGGCTGGCAACCCGTCTATACTGGGGCGAATTATCAACCCAATACAGCCAATGGAATTGGTGTTGTAACAAAAATGAAGAATAATAGTGGTGGAGCTATTAATGCTGGCGCAACTGTTAGCGGCTCTCTGCTAAACCATTACTTTATAGATGCGGCTGGGGTATCGCAGCAAGCGGGTGCAACAGGTGGCACAGGGACAACTTGGAGAAATGTTAGCGGTTCCAATGTTGGTAACGGTAACGGTGTTGAATTCGTGAGGGAGTCGTAATGTTTATAGTTAAAAATCTACAGGAAGCGCCAAGCGGTAATATTAAATGCTTGCTTCAAAAAGGTGATAGCTGGGTTGATTTCCTAATGTCCCGCACTGACGAATATGAGGTTCATGAATCAACAGATTGGGAAGGCATAAGGCCTTGCGATCAGGCTGAAAAAGACGAACACGAGGCACAGGAAGCGCGCAATCAGTTCAAGTTGGACCGAGCAGAAGCCATGCGATCGCTAACCGTTACCACCCAGTCGGGCTGGGTATTTGATGCTGACGAAACCAGTCAGACAAGAATGAGTCGAGCCATTACCATAATGAATGATGTGGAAACGACCGTTTGGGTTCTTGCGGATAATACCCCTATTCAAGCCACCAAAGCAGAATTAAAAGAAGCCTTACGATTAGCAGGCGAAGCTCAGGCGGCTTTATGGGTGCAGTCATGAATCTATTCTGGCTAACCCGTCGAATCTGGTCAGTGCTTTGGCTTGGCGGTGGCGTTCTTTTACTGGCCTCCCTAACCAGTACCTTTATGATCCTGCTTACCATCCCTACTATATTGGCGGTTGCCTTCAATAAAGCGGATGGCTATGTAAAAGATGTATGGCTATCCTTTGATGTGTTTTGGAATATCGTTTTACTTGGCGATAAATGGGAAACTTTTAGCAGCAGACTAGGCAAGATTTATCACCATGGCGCACCTACTCGCTTCCCTAAATGGTTTGTTCATCGTTTAGTATGGATGCTGGATAAAGTGGACCCTAACCACTGCAAAAATTCAATTGATTGGAATCACGGTTGGAAAAAATGATCCTAACTTTATATCGAGATTCAAAAGGAACGGATTCCACTATTGGCCGCCTGTGTATTGGGTCTAATATGGGTGAGCATTTAATCATGTTCACCGTTGAAGATCAGCAAAGAGTCAAAAAAGTAATGGGTGAAACGCGCATACCGGCTGGTACTTATGAGATTGGTTTGAAGCGCGGCACACCTATGGCCAATAGGTATGATAATCAGCATCATAGCATCGGGCACGATGGGATGCTGTGGATTAAAGACGTACCCAACTTTACGGATATTTATATTCACAAGGGCAATACCCATGAGGATTCGGCGGGTTGTATTCTTGTTAACTTTAGTTGCACTCTTGATGTCTTTAATGGTGGTGGGTTTGGCGGCCGATCTACTCAAGCTTATGAGTACCTATATCCTAAAGTTAAAAAGGCTTTGGACTCAGGCGAAAAGGTTACAATTACGATTAAAGACGAGGGTGTAAAGTGAGTTGGATAACTGACATTTTCTCAGGCGGTGCATTCAAGTCTATTGAGAATATCGCAACAGAGTGGATACAAACAGACAAAGAGAATGCAGAGGCTCAGGCTTTATTGGTTAAAGCCATGGACCCCAACGGCCTATTAAGACGCAATATCTCAGATAGAGTCATGGGCCTTTATACGCTTTACGTCCTGTTTACGCTTGTATTACTGGTGTGCGAGTCCTTCGGAATTGGCCCTATTATTGACGGCAAGATGGCCGTATCAGTTGCTACGGAAAAGGTGACAGGGCTATTCACTCCTATCACCACGGCCTTCGGGGCGATTGTTTCAGCCAGCTTTGGGGTTAACTACGCCAACGCCAGAAGCGGGAAATAACACTATGATCACACGGACGCGAGCGCCGTGTATCGTGTTGTTATTTATTTAAAGACTTAATTTCTTTTTCAACTGCCTCAGAAACTAGCACTACCAATTCATTATCCCCGATGACTGGATGGCCAATGAATTTAACACCCCTCAAAGCAGAAAGGTTTTTGGCCATTTCTTTTATACGTTTTTCCTTGTCGATCTCTAACATTGCCTTAGCATTCAAGATGTCATTCATCATTTGCTCATGTGGCTCATTCATTTATCTCTCCAAAATAAATAACAATTCACTGTTGCCGACTTTCGCGGCACTCAAGCTGCAAAGCTCTCGGTTATTTCTCAGCTTTCTTTATTCTAGCTAAAATATAATTATTGTACGGCTCTACTGATTCGGCCAGTTCTTTATATTCTTCAAGCTTTTGCTCTAGCTGGGCTATCTCATAGTGTAGGCCAGATATAACTTGCTGGTCAGATTTGGTCTTTTTCTTTACCGCCTCCATGTATTTAACGAAAAATTCCTGCACTTTATCCCGTGGTACCTCGCGCCCGTTCCACTTGAACACAAACCCCATTCCCGCCATAGGTGGTTTAGAGTAGGTCAGCATCTTCTGATTCCTTTTTGATTTGTTCTGCCATGAATTTAATGCACTCTAAACGGCCACCACCGCCCATGTATTCAGCCTTTACAGTCTCATAGTGGCTTTGTTTAGACTTCTTTTTACAAGCCTTTGTAATGCTTGCTAGTAGCTTCCCGCGAGGGTTCATAATGGTTTTGCCTGTCTTAGCAATACCAATACCCCAAACTTCTTTGAATGCGTTATATTTAGCATTCACTTCCCCAATTACCTGAACTTCCCCCAAATCAGGTAATTCTACAATCATCCCGCTTTTCATTTTCTACCCGTTCCTTTTTCTATTTGGTAGTCGTGCCATCCAGCCAGCCAAAGAGACCGCCTAGCCATATCGTAAATCCCATATGGGCAGTAGCTTTTGTCTTTATCCCCAAAGCTTTTGCCTTCATTGTAATATCCTTTTTGCCTTGGGTTCACGCTATCGCCTCGATAATCAAAACAGTGATCGCAGCCCCGTAAGCCGCCCCTAGTACAAATAATATTAATGCTTGATGTGGTTTCATATATCCCCCTTGTTTTTATTCATTAGAACAGTAGACAGAACCAAGTTAAATAGCATTTTCTTACAACTTAATTAGCATTTTGTAATTTATAGGCATAAAAAAGCCGGTAAAGAACCGGCAAAACAACTTATTTCCGTTAAGGGTGGGTTATACCTCCTAATTAGTTAATAGAATGATGGTAAAGCCCATCTAGGTAGGTGCTGGGAGTCGAACCCAGATGCACGTCTGCATAAATCCTTAACACCTACTTAGATAGACTCTAACACTATAATGATACGGACACTTCGTGCCGTCTATTGTGTTGTTATAACTCTTTTCTGCGCTGAAACTCATCTTCAAAAATCACTGAACTATCCGCAGCAACAGATAGCCGCGCAAAAACACGAGCCAACTCATCCGGTGTAAAGTTGCCTAAATCACGATTAAGCTCTCTGTTTATCGTTTTTCTGAAATAACCAATATCTAAGCCATATCGATTTGACCCATTTTCAACAGGTGGAACACAATCAGCTTTGCGCTGAGTTAATTTTGAGCATTCGTCGTATACTCTCGCAAACTCAAATTCAAGATGCTCATCGCGCACCAAAACCCATGTATCGCCATCCAAAAAACGATCGCCTACTTTTTTTTGCTCGCCTATTTCTAAATCTCGCCAATACTCAGTCATTGCCTAATTTCCTTTTAAATGCGTTATAACAACGCAAAGCAGCCGGATTGCTAAAGCAACCGATGTTTGCAAGGGTTGAATCGGCCTAGGGTTCAGCCTAGGCACCGGATTTACTCTTTACTGAGACAATAAATTTAGCTATGGCCGGTAACGTTGTGCTACCTGAAAACCATGAGTACATATTAATGATTTGTAGTAATTAGTCATTGGCATTTTCTACCAGATTTATTGGCAATTGATTGCTTATATAAAATAAAGTAACTCATGGTGATTGATGAGATTAACAGCCATCCACATATAAAGCCCATTCTAGCAAGCCCAGACCAGTCCCCCATGTTCCAACTAAACTTATCCCACAGAATAAACTGGTAGATGGAGCATATAGACAGGTAGTAAATGGCGGAAACTAATAAAAATTTACTAAGTAATTTCACTTAACTTCTCCCTTTTCTACCTTGTCGGCGTACTCTGCCAAGCAGTCCACATGAACTCGAGTGTAAATTATTTGCTCAAATTCACTGCAAGCTTTTACAGCCTCTCTAATAGCATCCGCTTTTATCTTGTTTATATCCTGCTTAAGGCTTGATAATTCATCCTCAAGTTTGTTGGATAGCTCTTCGTAATTTTTCGCCCTTCCAGTCTGAAATATCATTTCCCTCACAAGCTTGGCGTTTTCGGCTTCTAGGTGGTTGACATAAATCTCTAGCTTTGACATAAAGTCATTAGCTTCACTTAATTTAAAGTCTTTTCCATATATTGGCCTATCCATTACTCATCTCCTTTAATTAAATGAGGGTGTTGATATATGTTGCCTTTTATTTCACCAATATCCCCTTCAAAATTAGCTTCGTACAGATCAATAAATGGGAATTCACAAATATAATCACCGTATCCGGCCAAGTAGATCACATCCCCCTCAAAAACCTTATTACCCTTAGCATCTAATAGGCCAGTGAATTGCATAAAAACTGCGTCTACATTGCCATAGGTGCCGAACTCATCTCCTGTGTATTCAAGAAGGATTGGCTTGCCATGCTCCAAGGTCATAATGTAATGATCGTCATTATATTCACTGGTTATCATTTCCTTGTTATTTTTATCCAAAGCTCTAAACTCAATATCACGCATCATTTACCCTCCTTATTAATTAGCTTGCGAATATGATTTAAACCCTTTTGATAGACCACCGTCTTTAGATTAATTGAAGTATCGCCATTGGGTTTAGTGAATTTGGACTCAATTACACGAAAATAACCACAATCAATGTACTTTTGATATGGCTGATTATTTCCTTGCAGTATCTTTTTATCTCGCAGTAATTCAAATAGCTTGTTTCGTCCAATGCCCATATTTAGAACTTTTGCGGCCTGCCCCACATCTACGGTATCCTTAGAGCCTGTCACTTGCTCAAAAAACTCAACTTTAGGCGCATTCTCTTTGGCTTCTAGTTGTAGCTTTTCATTTTCTAAAGCTAGGCGGCCAGCTTCCAACAATGCGGCGGCATAGGTTTGCGGCACTTGTGGTTGGTTGGCTTTTTCTAATTCCTGCCAACGCTCAATAATGGCAAAGCGCATTTGAACACTATAGCCAGATACTAAGGTTATAGTTAGGTCATGGTTTAAGTTAAATTCTGGTTTTTCTTCATTATTCCCAGCCAAGTAGACCGACGCAAAATTGCGTTCGTCAATTTCTAGAGCAGATAGCATCTTACGGATGTCTCGCAAAACGTCAGAATGGCGCTTGCCTGTTACATTGGCAATCTCTCGACTGCTCATGGTTTTAGGTGTGTTTATTAGATTCATATTGATTCCTGTATTTGGGTGCTGGGCTTACGTTTGCAGTCGTGCGGGTAAAGGAATCTAAAACCCCTACAAACTGCCAGCATTAATTTAACGGTGCACGACTACCGATAAGCACACTATAGCACACCCACCAGTACTGAAAAGACACAAAGCCGACCAATAGAATAGACATAAACGCTCAAAATATAACTTGGTAGTTTTGGTCAATGAATTGATTGAAAGTTGGTAGTTTTGGCCAATGAAAAGCGCGGTTGTCGCAGTATAATGATCACATCAACTAACGAAATGGAGAAAACAAAATGAACACACAAGAGATTAAGCAGCTTCAAAGAGTTATTGACGGTAAAACTTATGATGCGCGAATTCTGAGAAAGGCACTAAATAGCACCAACAACCTAGAGTACAAAATATGCCTAAAAGCAGAGATAGCCAACAAAAGCACGTTTGAATCTAGGCGCACTCTGGACTTATTTGCTTGCGAACTTCAACAAGGCATTTCCGCCTAATGACACCAAGCGAACAAGCAAAGCAGGCAGGGCTTAACAGCCTTGCTGAGCTAATCCGTCTAACAGGATTGCCAGAACGTACAGTACACGACTGGCACAAGCACAACCAAACCAAATTCAAACTAGCCATAGATGCGGCTTTATATAGGAAGGGGAAATGGAACAACTACAATACTTAGTTTACTTGATTGCATTAGTCTTAGGTGGTTGTGTGCTTTGGACGGTGCATGGCTTTTTATCATGGATTTATTCATAGGAAGGGAAAGAGATGAAAAACGGTGACATGCCAATATCGGCAATCGTAAATGAAAACGGTGCGCCGATGCATCATAACCAAGTGGGTATTCATGATGGGTGTTTAACAGGCCTAACCAAGCGCGAGTACGCGGCAATAAAAGCCATGCAAGGCTATATAGCAGGCATAACGGGTTGGTCAGATGGATTGGAAGGCGGAGGCTGTAACCTTGATTATGATGACTGTGCAGAAGAGGCTGTGAGATATGCTGACGCTCTTTTGACCGCACTAAAGGATAAATAGATATGAAAAGATATTCGATAGATGAGGAGTTTCATGGTCTTGGTGTAATGGTGGGAGACCCGTCTGGCGATTATGTAAAACAGGAGGATGCGCAGAAGCTAGTTGAGCTTAATAAGGAGTTGGTTCAACTACTAAATGAAAGCACTGCGCTAATGAATAAAAAGCGACATGAGAAATTGCTTAACAGAATTATATGGGTTCTTAGTAAAGCCAAGGAGCTACTATGAATAAAGAAGCTATTAAGAAGTGGATTGAAGAGAATAGATCTTTTTATTTTGCTAATTGCAATGATGACCTTTCTAAGCTTGTCCACGACTGCATTACAGAGCTTAGTCAGGATAAGTGGGTAAGTGTTGATGTGTCTAAAAAATGTGAATATGAGGGATGTGAAGGGATGTCAGAAACAATTGTATACGACAGGGAGGAAAACAAGTTTCTGCACACATGTCACGATCATTCCTGCTTGGTTGTAGAAAAAGATAGTCCAGAATATTGGCACACATGCCCAAACTGCGGGCTTGATCAGGGAATCAACTAATGACAAATAAGATCACGCATACCTCAATAAAAGAAGGGGATCGATTCAAGACGAGGGTTAATGGTTGGCTAGAGGTTATTGAATATAAAACCAATGTAGATGTTACGGTGCGATTTGATGAAACAGGATTTACAACCAAGACAAGAAGTCAACTGATTAGACAAGGTATTGTAAAAGATAGGCTTAGGCCGTCTGTTTTAGGAGTTGGCTTTCATGGTGTTGGTAAGCATAAATGCAACAAGGGTAGTAAAATTTATAACTGCTGGGAATCTATGCTTACAAGGTGTTACTCAGGCAAGTACTATGAAAGACACCCTACATATAAAGGATGTTCCGTCTGCGATGAATGGCGTAATTATCAGGTGTTTGCTGAATGGTACCTTAAAAACTATCCAGATGATGGACGTGAATATCATCTGGATAAAGATATTAAAGTTAAAGGCAATAAACTCTATAGCCCATCAACATGCATGTTTGTAAGTCCCGAGGAAAATATAAGAGAGGGATCTGAATACAGAAGGAGAGAGGTTAGCTTTTATCATAAAGATGGCCGAAAAATCACCATATCAAATCAATCTAAATTCTGCAAAGAGAATGGGTTATTTAGGGAAAATCTAAATGCAATGATAAATGGCCGGAGAAAGTCGTGCGGCCCATACAAAATGGAGCGTGCTAAATGAAACTAACAACAGGAATGTTGCTGGCTATGGCTGAGGGTTGGGCTTTACCAAAGATTGCAAATAAGCAATATAAACCAAAGACAGTTAAATCATGCATCAATTGCGGTAAGGAACACACTCACAATAACAGTTTTTGTTCAGCTAAGTGCTGTAAGGAATACAAATGAAACTAACCAAACAACAAATAAGCGAGTTAACGGACACCCAGCTTAATCGGGCTATGGTGTGGTGTTATCCAGATCAACCAGCATTAACATTTAGAGGTGCTGCTACTTATAAGTATGGTGGCATTAAAGACCCAATAGGTGCGCACATTGTCATCCCTGATGTTAGTAGGTTCGATGAATTAGTTGATGTTGATTTCTTAGAAGACTGGAATCAGCTAATGCCGTTGGTTGTTCAGCACAGATTTTTTGTCGAAACTAAGTATGACTTATCTGAGCATGGTGTATTACTCAATGGGGAAATATTCTCAAATAAATCCCTACAACGCGCCTACTGTGAAGCGCTGGTATATTTGAAGGTGGGTGTATGAAATACCTAAGACAAGAAAATAACCGCTTTATCTTTGAGGATGGCGGGGAGGAAGAGGGGTTATGGAAAACTCCTTTAGATGCTTGGTATCAATATCTTGATATAGAGATTAGAGTGGATTTCTTGATAAACACATGCTGTGTCTCTAAATACAAAGACATCCAAACAGCAGTACAAATAATGACGATATTAAAAGAGGAGGGGTTGGTGTGATGAAAATTGAAACAGTTGGTGGCGCAATTGTCGTTAGAGCAGAGACGCCTATCGAGGCAAGTTTTTTAACTCTATGGAAGGCTGAGTTAATAAGAAAACTGGAACTTGAAGGTAATGATGCCGGAATTCTTGATGATCTAATTGGTATTGATCCCTACTTTGAGGAGCAAGACTAAACACTAGGCCTTATATCCATTCTATACCCCGTTAAAAGCCCCGTATGCAAGCAGTGACGGGGTAAATTGCCCTAAGCCCATCTAGGGGCCTAGGGACTTCCCGAAACACCTTTACCGGCACAGCCTCGACCATATAGGTAGTGGGGTGTCTGTTAGTCGGTCGCACCCTGCGGCATTTAAGGTATCCGCTAAACCAATGGCCGCCAGTTAGCCTAGACGGTATAGGCACCTCTTCCCGCTCAATGGCGAGTGAGCCAGCAAATTATATCAAATAAAGCTTTAGATTTATATGTGCGCAAAAAAGGCCGAAATTATCCGGCCTTTTTTATTTTTCACTGTCGAATGATCTATGATTGTTATTTCATATCCATATCCTCAATTGGGTTAATCTTAATCTCAGGGCTTAATAATATCAGACTATGAAACTGAGCCAATAGCAATAAAATCCATTCTAATTGATAAATAATTACAATATTTCTCTTTAGATTTATATATGGGTTGGCTGGCCTTAAATGGGAGTAAAAAACCCAAAAACTAAACCCGAGTTATCCCTACCATTTAAATATTATCTTGTAATACATATAAAACTATTTATAATAGATTCCGAAGTCAAAAAAGGAGGCTGAGAGATGCCAGCAAAATCAAAAGAAGAGAAGAAAATCACCACGGTTCGACTTGGCGTTGAGCTATTGAATAAACTTAGAAAACAGGCTGAGCAGGAAGGCCGAAGTTTGAATAACTTTATTGAGAGAAAGCTTAAGGAAGTATAAGAAAACCCTGCGCCAACAGGGTCTAATAAATCAAGCGTAAACGGATTATATCATGCATTACTACAAATTTAATATTGGGGATTGGGCGCTTCATACTAGCCACTTAAGCCTAGAAGAAGAGGCTATATATTTTAGGTTAATCAACTTCTACTACGATACAGAAAAGCCAATTCCATTAGAAACCCAAACGGTTTTTCGTCGGTTACGATTCGGTTCTAACTTGGTTTTGGCCGATAGTATACTAAATGAATTCTTCCAAAAAACAGAAAAAGGTTTTGTTCATAGTCGTTGTGAGGAGTTAATAAAAGATTATAGAAAAACAGCAAAGAAAAACAAAGCAAATGGGGCGAAGGGCGGCAGGCCTAGAAAAGACGCTGGCTCCAAGGAAACCCAAAAAAAACCCAATGGGTTGCCAGATGAAACCCAAGACAAACCCAAAGATAACCCTAACTATAAACTAGAAACTACTAACCAAGAACTAGAAACTAATAACCAATTTAATGATGTTCTAGATCACTTCAACTTGGTAGCTGGAAGGCAGTTCAAAACAGGTAATGAGATTAAGGCCAGACTGAAAGACTATACAGTGAATTGCCTCAAGCTTGTCATTGATTACAAGACAAAGGAGTGGAAAGGGACTGACATGGAGAAATACCTAAGACCACAAACCTTGTTCGGAAAATCAAAGTTTGAGGGTTATCTCAATGATGCTAGGTCAAACTTGCCAATAGGAAAACAAAGCAACACTGACCAAACTTTTAACAATCTTTTAAATGCGAACTTACCTGACCTAGGGGGCAACCATGGACAACCAGACACAATTCAAACAATCAATGGCGGCGCTGTCATCGGTTTACCAGAATCAAATGACACCGGAAATGATAGCAATGTACTGGACGACACTTGGGAGCTTCAACCCTAGACACCTAGAGCAGGCGGTAAAGGATCACATTGTCGACCCAGTTGATGGTAAGTGGTTCCCCAAGCCTGCGCACTTGATCGGCCACGTTGAGAAGCACCAAGCAAGAGACAAGGCTAGGCGTGAAATGCTCGAGCCGCCAAAGCGTGAAGAATACAAAGAGCCAACACCAGAGCAAAAAGAAAAAATCAAAGCAATGATTCAGGAAATGAAACGTGAACTATGAGCAAAGCATAATCGGAAGCCTATTGCTTGATCCAGCAGCAATCGAAGGTCTTAAGCCACTGGTAAGTCCTATCGACTTTGGGAATGACCAGCTTGGAGAAGTGTTAAGGGCAATCTATGAGCTGTCTGACCAGTCAAAGCCAGTGGATGCACTTAGCCTGTCAGATGAACTGGGTAACGATAAATACCTAACAGGTATAACCCTGAATGACTTACTTGTAATCGAGGAGAAAACCGCAAGCGCCGCAAATGTTGAGTACTACGCAGAGCGCGTTAGAGATAACGCAAAGCGCAGGGCGGTACATAGAGTCTCAGAATGTGCAAACGATGCTGAGAGCGGCGCTGAGGCCGTTGACGAGGCATTAAAGCGCCTAATGTCAATCAATACAGAGCAGCGGAAGAATCAAAAGCATGTAAACGATGCCCTGAGTGAAGTTATCGCCCGTACAGAGCAAATCTTTAATGGGGATATTGATTACATTAAAACGGGCTTGATTGATCTTGATAATCAGATAGGGGGGTTTTCAGGTGGAAAGCTTTATTTACTTGGTGCCCGTCCTGCCATGGGCAAATCCGCGCTTGCTTTAAACTTTGCTCTAGATGCAATTAAAAACGATGTGCCAACTATGGTTTTCAGTCTTGAAATGCCTAGTGATGAGGTTACATATCGGATGATATGCGCAGCCGCAAACCTAAATACTCGCGCTCAAAATAACATGCAAGATGAAGATTGGAGCAAGCTTACTGCGGGTTTTAATGTGCTCAAAGACCGCCCATTGATCATTGACGATTCGGCAGGCTATTCGCTTTCATACCTAAAGAATGCGATCAGAACCCACGCAAGCAAGCATGACAAAAGCTTTTATGTCGTCGATTACCTTCAGTTGGTCAAGGTTAAAGGCGATAACCGAGTTCAAGGCATTGGTGAAATATCAAGAGAGCTAAAGCTTTTAAGTAAAGATATTGACCGCCCTATATTATTACTAAGCCAGCTAAACCGAAGCTTAGAGCAAAGGCCCGACAAGCGCCCAATCATGGCAGACTTAAGGGAGTCGGGAGAGCTTGAACAGGATGCCGATGTGATCATGTTTATCTATCGTGACGAGGTTTACAACGAAAACTCAGAGGCCAAAGGAATGGCTGAAATACTGATTAGAAAGAATCGACAAGGCGAGACGGGAAAAGTATTGGTTAAATCTCAGCTTGAATACGCCAAGTTTTCAGATTTAAACCTAAATAGGAATTTATCAGTAAGATTGTAAGTTTTTGCCAATTATCTATTGGGTGAGATATGGATAATTGGCTATGAGTGAATTACAGAGAATGAAGGAGAGTTTGAAGTGACTTTAGATGAATTTGAAAATGCAAAAGACGCTTTGGCCGAGCTAAAAATAAAAGCGGTTGAGATTCAAGAGCATCTTAACTCAGACAATATGAATGGTAGACAGGCAAGCAGTGATTGGAGAAAGAGGGCTAAATACGCATTATCTAAAACCCATTCCAAAATAATTGCCCTTAAAAATGAGATCAAGAAATACAGGGATGACGAGTTAGAAGCTGCCAGAATGGAAAAGGCGGCTAAAGTATCGGAAATGATGCTATATCAGAAATCAATAGACAGGGTTTTTATTTCATTATTAAAAAATGAAATTATTGGGCTAGTAGGGAAAGATAAGGCAAAAACTATCTTTTCTGGCCTTAGTTATCAGGCAAATAAGATATGCGAACAATGATCTACTACGGAATGACACCTAACCCCTCATTAAGCGCAAAGATGGTTATGACTGGCTTTGAGCTTAGGTCAATGAAAAAGATAGCAAAGCCAAAAAAGGAGCCTGCAAAGAAGATTAGAAAGCCAGTAGGCAACGGGTATACATTAGACAAGAAAGACGACGGCAGAAATACATATAAAGCGCAGATTCTAGTTAATGGCATTGTGTACCCATTGGGGCGGCATGACACAGAAGAAGAAGCGAGGGTGGCATATCTTGAAGCGATCGACCAAATTAATCATGGGGATTTCATGAAGTGGCGATCACGTCGATTTCACACAAAGCCATACAAGAAGCATAAGGAAAGTTATAAATGATGTATTTTGGAATGGAGCCTAACCCAGCGTTGAGTGCAAAAATGGCTATTCCACCTAAGAGCTTAAGAATTAAGGGTCGCCCTAGTTCAATAATGTTTACAGATTATGAATCTGAGGATAAGCCTGAAAAGCAACAGCCAAGGCTAGGCAAGGGAAAAGGCTTTGCAGTTGAGACAAGAAGTAGCGGCCAGAAGGTGTACCGCCCCTGTGTGTTTTTAGATGGCGTGAAGTACTCGCTACCTCGCTGTTATACAGAGGTTGAGGCTAGAAAGTCCTACGTGAAAGAACTGGCAAGGTTGGGAGTTAAGGCACTATGGCATGAGTTGGATGATCAATGGAGAGGTGAAAGTGAAAGAGAAGGTGAGTAAGCCAGATAATACAGGGGTTTGGGTTAGGGGGGACTCGTCACCATTGGCGGACTGGATATTAGACTATGAAACGCCTTATGAAGAAATTAAACCATTCAAGGGTTATGCAAAGCCATCCGGCACGCTTATAGCTGGTCGAACAGCCAACCAAGCAATAGAAAAGATGATAGCAAGCGCAAGGGAGAAAGAGTGAAAGATAAATACCCAGAATATTATAAGGATGTATCGGATATAGATTGTATAGATGTCTACGAGGTGCATAACCGATTTAACATTGATGATCCTTCTGGCTGTATACAGCACGCTAGCAAAAAGCTACTGCTTAGTGGTGTAAGGACAGGGGGAAAGGGGAAATATAAAGACATCAAGGAGGCGCGAGACACTTTAACTAGATGGCTGGAGATAAACGAAAAAAGCCAGCGAACTTGGTAGTTTTTGCCAATGACTACCTAAACCAAACTGATACACTAGCCATTCAACTAGGAGAGTGAAATGAATCAAGAATTAAACATTTATCAGCGTATCAACGCAGTAATGAAAGAGGTCGAATATGTTCAAAAAGATCGCGCCGTTTCAGGTGGTGGCCAGAATTACAAGGCTGTAACACATGACCAAGTGGTCAGCGTGGCCAGAAAGGCTCTCGTTAATCATGGGGTAATGATTGCGCCCAGTCAGGTTGAAGGCCAATTCCTAGTAATGCGAGACGTTAACGCGACCCCTCAACCAGTCAAGATGGGGCTTTATTCTGGCTGGTATGAAATAGCGTTTATCAATATCGACAATGGAGAAGACCGAATTACCGTCAAGATTGAAGCGCACGCACAAGATAATGGCGACAAAGCAACAGGCAAGGCTCTCACCTATGCAACTAAGGCGGCAATCCTTAAGGTTTTATGCCTAGAGACGGGGGAGAATGATGAAAGCCGCGAGGAGCTGCGAGATACGGCTATGATTGATGAAGAAACGGCAAACTTCTTGACTGGTCACATGGTTGAGACGGATGAATCAGGCCAAACAGTCTGGACTAAGAAAGCAAACCGATTGTTTGCCAAGTACAAAATCGGCTCAATCCACCATCTAAAAGTAAGCAAGCTAGACGCATTTAAAAAGGACTTAGGTCTATGAAAATCATTTATGACATAGAGCAAGGGACTGACGAGTGGTTAGAACTTCGACTAGGAAAGCTAACCGCTTCAAAATTCAGCGATGTCATTGCAAAGGGGCGAGGCAATGCCCCCAGCAAGACCCGCGAGTCTTACATGTATCAATTGGCGGCTGAAATCCTAACAGGTGAACCACAAGACAGTTTTACTAATAAGGCGATGGAATGGGGCAATGAGTGCGAACCAGCAGCACGCGCCGCCTATGAGCTTAAACACGATATTGACGTTGAGCAATGCGCATTTATTGAACGTGACCAATGGGTAGGTGTTAGTCCTGATGGATTGGTGGGTGAAAATGGCCTACTAGAAATTAAGTGCCCCAATTCCGTCACTCAGATTAAGCGCGTTTTATCCGGTGAATTTCCCAATGAATACATGGCGCAAGTGCAGGGTCAGCTATGGGTATCAGGGCGCGAGTGGTGTGACTTTGTCAGCTATGATCCTCGCATTAATACCGATGCAGATTATTTTGAAATTCGAGTATTTCGAGACGAAGACTATATAGAAAATCTGGCCAATCAATGTACGGATTTTATTGAAGAATTAAGCGATTTACTAACAAAGCTAGGAAAATAACATGGCTACAAAACTCTATGACGTATGCGTTAAAACAGGCTCATACACAAACAACCAAGGCGAAACAAAAAACCGTTACGAAAACATCGGTACGGTAATGCAAGGTGATGATGGTGGCCAGTTCATGCTACTGAAAACCACGTTTAATCCTGCGGGTGTTCCGAACCCTGAAAACCGTGACACGGTCATGTGTTCAATGTTTGAGCCTCGCACGCAGGATATGCAAAACCAGCTACAACAGCCACCAGCTCAACAGCAGGCACCACAAATGCAGCCCCAGCAATACCCGCAACAAGGGCAAGCGCCACAGGCTCAATACGGGCAGGTTCAAAACCCGCAGTTTTAAATCCACAGCGAGCTATTCCGCTTTAGTTGACGTTAGCCCAGACGTGAATAGCAGGGCATTAATTAATAAGGGGATGATATGAAGTATTTAGGTCTGTTATTTGTATTTGCCTTGTATGGATGTGATCTTGAATCATGTGAAGACAGGGGTGGTAATATGGTTTTTTCTCATATGGCGATAATGCCTGTTAAGGCTGGCAGCCAGACTTTTATGCAGAACATACCTCAGTACAAATGTGTTATAGAAAATGACAATAGTAAACAGTAGCCAAAGCCTTAAAGACGTTATCAGCTTAATAGAGCAAAGCCAGAAAGAGTTTGGCTATATTGAGGTAGAGATAACCGTCAAAGGCAAAGCAAGGACAGGGCAGCAGAACAAAGCCCTGCACTTGTGGCTAAGGCAGCTATCAGAAAAGCTAAATGATGTGGGTTGGGACATGAAAAAGACCCTATCCCACCATGTTGAAATACCATGGGACAAAGAAGGCCGAAACGCCAAAGAGCGACTGTTTAAGCCTGTGTTAGAGTCGATTGCAGGCAAGCAAAGCACCACAAAGGCGGATAGAAAGCAATATAACGAAGCTTATGAGGTGTTAGCTAGGTTCTTTGGTGAAAGGGGCGTACAGGTCCCGCCATGGCCAGATAAGGGGGAGTAAGTGCAAAGACGTGCAACGAAAACGACAAGAGGCCCAAATGCGGCAGAAAAGCGCTTTCAGGGATGGGTAAAGCATCGCCCTTGCTGCTGGTGTGGCAGTGAATCCGGCTCTATTGTTGATCACGTAAAGGGCGCAACACTAAAGCATAATAAAGTATTGATTGGTCATTGGTTTGTTCTGCCTAATTGCGCGGAATGTGACGATAAGAAAACCAGAGAAGGTAAGAAGCTGGGAGATTATGCCACTCAATGGAGTGTTCAAGTTTATAACTATAGTTATGAGACTGGTGAAGATGCACCGTATGATGTGAAAGACGCAATATTTAGCTGGGGAGAGACTTGGCAAAATGGCAGCTGATTATGAATTTTATGTTCCGTGGCCACCCAGTGTTAATGGATATTGGCGTACATTTAGAAATAGGCAGATCATAAGCAAAAGAGGGCGAGAATACCGAGATCATGTAATTACTCATATGGATTTGCTAGGGTTATCCGGCGAGCTTGTATCTGATAGGTTGAATGTCGAAGTATTACTACAGCCACCAACCGCAAGAAAATATGATATAGATAACTTCTGTAAAGGCATATTTGACGGACTTACGTATTCTAAATTCTGGTTAGATGATGAGCAGATAGACAGGCTATCTATTAAGAAGGGTGATAAAGCGAAAGGCGGAAGGGTGTGGATTAAGGTTTATAAGTTAGGCCAATAAACTTGTAACAATATGCTAATTACAAACTAAACCCAAAGCAGTAACCTATCAAAACAATAAAAACGAGGTGAAAGCCATGGAACAACTGATAGATGAGCTAAAGCAGGCGGTTAAGTTTTACGCAGACAGAGAGAATTATTTTAAAAAGGAGTGCGCAAGTACAGGTATTACCCCGATTCAAGATGATGAAGGTATGAGAGCTGAAACAGCACTACAGCTTATTGAAGACCTTGAGGAATTAATTGGGGTGCAACATGGCTAGGATGATATTTCCTCTGTGTATGTTGCTAGGCTGCATCGTGTACTTACTATGGCCTAAAGATGAGTTAGTACCGGCTAATCATATGCCAAAGTACGATAATGCTGGATTGCTAGAAAAAGCGTGTGATTCTACTGGGTATTACTGCCCTAGAATTGCTAATCATGGGGATTGGGATAAATAGCCCATAGCTAAACGGTTTAAAGGAGCTTAGTGTATGGAGATTCGATTTAATTACATTGTTATGCGCATTTTGATGTACCCAGTGTTTCACTTGTGGTTGAAGCGCTTGATAAAGCAAAGCTACAGGATGCGAGCAATTAGCGCAATTTGCCGCGAATATGGGGTAGCTCCATGCACGCCGGATGGAATTGATTACAAAGATGAATGGTATTGGGCTGATTACATAAGCTCAAAATATGGCTATCACGTTGAGTATAATGCTTCTATTGATAAGTGGATTTGGAAGCAGCTACATACTGACAGCTAACCCTTCTATTTTGCGGCTCGTCAGAGTCCGAAAGAATGGGCTGTTGTACGAGACATTGAGGAAAGATTATGGATATTGAAAAAGTAAGTTTGGCAGTACAGATTGAAGGTAAAGCATACTTTGTTGCACTTGATAGTGACAAATTGCATTTACTTGTACAAATGGCTCAAGGGCTTTCTGACAACGGAAAAATAAACGTAATACCCGCACCAGAAGGCTTTGAATTTAAGCAGATTAAAGACGTATAACCCCAAGCTAGCCGGAGAACGGAAATGAGTGAAGCGAATTGTAGTGAGTCCGAGTTGAGCGCCTTGTTATGTTTGATTAAGCAGCGCAAAGCCTTGGTCGATTGTGAAATATCAGACTATGCTACAGAGAACGAAGGTAATTTAGTAAGCGCAAACTTAGATATTTTGATTAAAAAGAAGCAGGCTTATGAGTGGGTTATATCAGACCTACAACAACACGATAGACGGCGCACAGCGTCCGTTTGATTAAAGGGTTATAGATATGAAGGTGGATAGTACAGTACTAATAGAGCTGGATAATAGAGAGGCGGCGGCCCTAAAAAGAATCCTTGGCATTGTCACGGTTAAGCAGTTAATGAGTGGATATGAATTAGAAGAATTTGAGGCTCAGGTCGACGCTTCTTTAGCAGGTAGATTGCATGGACTTATCCCAACTCCTGATAGTGATGATATAGACTAATTGACTTGGTAGTTTTTGCCAATTACAAGGCTCATTAAATCCGGATAATAGGCTATATCAACTAAGGAGATAGTCATGAGAATCGAACTACACACAAAAAACGATATAGTTGTTTTAA
>Ga0209273_10000800_pt1 | contig 34782 bp, 29 predicted proteins | sample tdAd471_FD_187126 | JGI IMG/M metagenome (GOLD analysis project Ga0209273, IMG submission 187126) | Marine sediment microbial communities from the Atlantic coast under amendment with organic carbon and nitrate - tdAd47.1 (SPAdes)... | ecosystem: Environmental > Aquatic > Marine > Coastal >...
ATCAGCAGCAATCCCCAGATCATCATATCCGCGTCCGGCGCCACGATCCAAAGTGCCGCCGAAAGCATGACGCATGCCAGCGTGGCGACGAACAGCCACGGCTTGCGCGCACCGGTATGGTCGGCAACGGCGCCGGCGATCGGGCTGATTACGGCGACAAACAATGCCGACCAGCCGATGGCCTGACCCCAAAGCGCCGTGCCGGTCACTTCATCAGGGGCCACCCCCTTGGTGAAGTAGGCGGCGAAGACAAAGGTGATAATAACCGTCGGGAATGCCGAGTTGGCCCAGTCGTACAGGCACCACGCGGCAATCCCCAGACGTGACGACCGACGTGACGCCGGATTAGTGCTGGGCACCGTCGACCATGGTTCTGAGTTGTCGGCTGGCGACTGCGATCATCGAAAGGTCGTTGACCTCGACGTTCCAAAGCTCGCCCAGCATCTGTTCCGTCGGCTCGACCAGACTCCGATTGGTGTCGATCCACGCTTCGACCGCCTGCAACGGCGAGGCGCCCTTGCGGGCACTGTCGAGTACGGCTTCGGTAAGGTGCAGCTGATGGCTGTAGATTTCCTCGACCAGCGCGGCGATCGCGAGCTGCTGCCAATGGCTTTCGGAATCCAGCATCTCCGCTGCCGCACGCAGGCGGCCCATGCGGAATCGCGTGCCGATGGCAAAGTAGCTCTTGGCGACAGTCAGCACGTCGCCTTTCCGTTTGATCGCCAGTTTGACGATGTCGCAGCCCGAATACAGGTTCACCAGATTGGAAACGCGCAACGCCAAAGTTTCCGGCACGCCATGATCGACATAAGGTTGAGCGCGCGACTTCAGATCACTGACATAATGTTTGGGCAGTGTCGACGACAGGTTCCCCGCCAGGGTCCGCATGCCGTCGGCAAAGGCGCCGCAATTCGCACCGATGTCGAGATTCTTTTCGCCGTGGCGCAGGAACCACAATGTCACCCATTCCAACAAATGATGTGTGTCGATCATCATCGATGTCTGCGTCGCCGCCGGCACCTTGTTGTCGAGTGCCTCGATCTCCGCCCACAGCTTCGGCATCTCGAAGATTTCCTGGGCGATGAACCAGGCCCGCGCGATCTCTGCGACGCCGAGGCCGGTCTTTTCGCGGATCTCGTTGACGAAGCTGCCGCCCATGCGATTGATCATGTTGTTGGTCAGGCGCGTCGCAACGATTTCACGGCGCAGCCGATGCTTGGCGATCTCGCCTTGGTATTTGCTCTGCAGCGGCGTCGGGAAATAGTGCACCAGGTCGTTGAACAGGTACGGATCGTCCGGCACGTCGGATGCCAAAAGCTCGTCATAGGTCCACAGTTTGGCGTACGACATCAACACCGCGATTTCCGGACGGTACAGGCCGTGCCGCTGTGCCGCGCGTTCGGCCATGGTCTCGTCGTCGGGCAGAAACTCGACGGCGCGGTTCAGCCGGTCAGAACGCTCCAGCGTCTTCATCAACCGGTGCTGGTTGTCGAGCGCGGCAAGTCCGCGCGCTTGCACCAGCGTGATGGCCTGGCTCTGATCGTAGTTGTGGCGCAAAACCAGCGCGCCGACCTCGTTGGTCATGCTGGCAAGAAGCTTGTTGCGCGCCGCCTCGCCCAGCTTGCCGGCCTGCATCACCTGACCCAGCAGGATCTTGATGTTGACCTCGTGGTCCGATGAATCGACCCCAGCCGAATTGTCGATACTGTCGGTATTCAGACGGCCGCCGCGCTGTGCGAACTCGATGCGGCCCAGCTGCGTCGCCCCCAGGTTCGCGCCTTCGCCGATGACCTTGGCGCCGACCTCGGCACCGTTGATGCGGATCGCATCGTTGGCGCGGTCGCCGACGTCGGCGGCGGATTCATGGCCGGCCTTGATATAGGTACCGATGCCGCCGAACCACAGAAGATCGGCGTTGTGCTTGAGGATCGTTGTCAAAAGCTCGTTCGGCGTCACGCTGTCCTTGTCGATGCCGAACAGTTTTTTGATTTCCGCACTCAGCTTCAGGGACTTGGCGCTGCGCTCGAAGATCGCGCCGCCTTTGGACAGCAGCTTGGTGTTGTAGTCCGACCACGACGAACGGCCCATGTCGAACAGCCGCTTGCGTTCGACCCACGTCTTTGCCGGGTCCGGGTTCGGGTCGACGAAAATGTGCAGGTGGTTGAACGCCGCCAGCAACTTGATGTGCTTCGACAGCAGCATACCGTTGCCGAACACGTCGCCCGACATGTCGCCCACGCCGATGCAGGTAAAGTCTTCGTTTTGCGTATCGATGCCGATTTCGCGGAAATGCCGCTTCACGGACTCCCACCCGCCACGGGCGGTGATGCCCATCTTTTTGTGGTCGTAACCCTGGCTGCCGCCGGACGCGAAGGCGTCGCCGAGCCAGTGGCCGTAATCGATGGAAACGGAATTGGCGATGTCCGAGAACGTCGCCGTCCCCTTGTCGGCGGCGACCACCAGATACGGATCGTCGTCGTCAAGCCGCACCACGTCCTTGCGTTGCGTGACGCGCGGCCCGGCGATGTTGTCTGTGATGTCGAGCAAACCCGACAGGAATATTTTGTAACACGCGATGCCTTCGTTCAGGAACGCATCGCGGTCGCCGGCGGGCACCGGCTGCTTGCAGACGAAACCACCCTTCGAGCCGACCGGTACGATGACCGCGTTCTTGACCTGCTGCGCCTTGACGAGACCGAGCACCTCGGTGCGGAAATCCTCGGGCCGGTCCGACCAGCGCAGACCGCCGCGTGCGACATATCCGAAGCGCAGATGCACGCCTTCAACGCGCGGACTGTAAACCCAGATTTCGCGGAACGGCCGCGGCAAGGGCATGTCTTCGATATCGCGGGAATTGATTTTGAACGACACATAGGACTTCGGCGCGCCGTCGGCGCCGGCCTGGAAAAAGTTGGTGCGTAGTGTCGAATCCAGAAGGTTGAGGAAGCGCCGCAGAATGCGGTCCTCGTCGGCGCTCGCGACATTTTCGAGCTTTTCCAGATACGTCCTGCGCATCCGCTGGGCGCTCGGCGCCTTGCCCTTCTTGGCCTTGGGATCGAACGTCGCGTGGAACATGTCGACGAGCAGCCGCGCAAAACCGGGATGGCGGGCGATGGTCTGTTCCATATAGGCTTGGGAGAACGTGATGCCGACCTGGCGCAGATATTTGCAGTACGCGCGCAACACGACGATGTCGCGCCAGTCCAGTCCGGCCCCGACCACGAGTGCGTTGAAGCCGTCGCTTTCCGCATGGCCGTGCCATACCCGGGCGAAGGCATTTTCGAAATTGTCACGGATCGCCGCAACGTCGATGGCGCCGCCGTTGCGCTGTTCCAGCCCGAAGTCGTGAATAACCAGCCGCGAGAAACCGGCGTCCGCCAGTCGCACTTCATGCGGGCCGCCTTCGTTGATGACCTTGAAGCCCATGTGCTCGAACACCGGCAGCACATCGGACAGCGGAATTTCGCGTTCCGGCGTATAGAGCTTGAAGCGCACCATGTCGGCTTCGCTGCCGACCGGCCGATAGAGATGAAATCCGATCTCGCCGTCGGCGGCAATGCGTTCGATCATGCCCAGATCGAACAGCACTTCATCCGATGAATATTGCGCCTGATAGGCCGGCCCGAAGGCGTCCTTGAAGCGTGCGTGTAGTTCGTGCGCACGGGCTTCGCCCTCGCGCGCCGTCGCCGCGTCGAGAACTTTGTCGGCCCACGACCGCGCCGCCTCGGCGATTTTTGCTTCCAGTGCCGGAACGTCGTACTTGGGCACCTTGCGGCCCATCATCTTGATGATCAGATGCACCCGGGCCAGCGGCGAATCGCCCAGTTGCGTGAAGAACGCCGCCGGTTCGCCGCCAAAGGCATCGGCGAGAATTTCCTGAATGGTCTGGCGCAGCCGCGTGTCGTAACGGTCACGCGGCACGAACACCATGCAAGACAGATAGCGCTTGAAGGCGTCTTCGCGCACGAACAACGCGACACGCTGGCGTTCCTGCAGGTGCAGAATCCCCGTCGCGATCTTGAACAGCGTGTCTTCCTTGATCTGGAACAGCTCGTCTCGCGGATAGGTTTCGAGGATATTCAGAAGCGCTTTGCCGTCGTGGCTGTCGCGGGAATACCCGGCCTTGTCGACGATGTTCTGTAATCGGCGCCGCAGCAGCGGAATGTTGCGCGGCGACAGGTTATACGCAACTGATGTGAACAGACCGACGAACAGCCGATGCGCGACGACGTTGCCGTTCTTGTCGATCTTCTTGATACCGATGGCGTCCATATGCACCGAGCGATGCACCTGCGAGCGCTGGTTGGTCTTGGTAACGCTCAACAGGTCGCGCTGTGCGAGAAACTCGGCGATCTCGGCGGGCAACGTGTTCTTGGCGCGGAACGGCTCGAACACGGTGGTATTCGGATCGCGCAGCACTCCAAGTCCGGATGACTTGTCGACGGCGACCCGCGTCTTCTTGCCGCTGCCGGAGATCTTGTATTCTCGGAAGCCCAGGAACGTGAAGTGGTTATCGTGCAGCCAGCGCAGAAGTTCGCGGACTTCGGACGAATCCTCCATCTGCACGCCGCGCGGTTCGACCGCCAGATCCTCGATGATGCTTTCCATCCGTTCGCGCATCGGCCGCCAATCCTCAACAGACGCGCGGACATCCTCGAGCACGGATTTCAACGACGCGGCAATTTCGCGGAGCACGTGTTCGGGCTGCTGTGCGATCTGGAAATGCATGAAGCTTTCCGGCTTCGCATCGACATCCATGTGACCGCGTTCGAGAATATCGAGCACCGTGCCGGTCTTCGAACGCCGGACCTTGCAGACCGGGTGGATAACGAGGTGGATCGGCAGCTCGCGCCGTGTCAGCTCCGACGAGACGGAATCGACCAGAAACGGCATGTCGTCGGTCACGATCTCGACGACACTGTGGTCCGTCGACCAGCCATGGCCTTTGTCGTCAGGGTTGTAGACGCGGATGTTCGCCGTGCGCGGTTTGCGGGTCTTGCCCGCTTCCAGATGCGCGCGCGCCATGCCGACAAGGGCCGGGCCGCTTAACGCGCTGAGATCGTGCTCCGGCACGTGGGCAAAATACTCGGCGATGAACGCACGCAGCAATTTGCCTTTTTTGCCTTTGTCGGTTTTCTGTGATGCGTTGAGGGCGGTCGCCGCGATGGCGCCACCGGCATGATCCGTATTCGGCATTGGATGCTCCCTTCCCCCGTCTAAACGTCGAGGTTCAATCTTCAGAGGCTAACGCATCCGGCGAGTCAGGGGAAGTGAAGCTATGATAAAATTGGCCCACTTACCGGCGCTTATCCATACCGGGCCGCGACGTATTTTAGAAACGGAACGAGAGACTGACCGCACCGAACCGGTCGGGTTCGTTCTGTGTGTCGAATTCACGCGTGCGCATGACGTGCGTAAACGCAACGCGCACATTTTGATAGGTAAGGGCGACGCCGGCGACGAAATCGCCGACCAATGGTTTCTTGTCGACACTATGACTGTCGGCGAACGTGTTGCCGTCGAGGAAAATATTGCGCAACACCCAGCGGCCGTCGACGCCGGCAAAGGCATACCATGAAAACTTCTCGGCCGGGTTGATGGCGCCGAAGCCGCTCAGGCTCGGGCGGATCAGCGGCGGGCCGTAATCGACATACAGTTCCTGACCGATCCTCAGCGTCACGCCAGTATTCAGGTGCGTATAGACGTTGCCCAGCGATGCGCCGACGTGGGGGATTGCGTCCGCTTCGAGGCCGTGGAAGCGCAGCGCCTTGTGACGCCATTTACGTTCGCCGGTCAGGTTAATGCCGGGCTCGTTTTCAAGCTGGTGGTCCCACCCCTTGGACGTGGCGACGCCGATCAGCTTGTGATACTCGTTCTGAACCTGTTTGCCGAGCGCTGCAGGGCCAACGACGCCGACTTCCAGCGCCATCTTGTCGAGGGTTTCGGTAAAGTGATCGCCGATCCCCTTGCCGGTTTCCGCGTAAAGCGAGCCCGAGACATACAGCCACCCGGCGTACGGCCGGTCTTCGGTCTGCAGCGTGCGCGCCTCGGTGTCCGCCGGGGTATAAATATTGTGGCCCATTTCCAGGCCAAGCCTGCCGCCGCGCACGTCGGCCAGCGGATACAGCATCTGCAGCGCGTCGCGCACTTCGGGCAGATTGTCACCGTCTTCGGCTTCGGATACCCAGCCCAACCGGACGCCGTTCGTATAATGCCGGTCGGTATTGGCGATGCGGTCGTTCTCGACGTTCACCGTCCACGTCCCGGCAACCGCCGGGGCGCCGGGCGCCAGTATCACGCACGTCATTAAAACAGCCGTCACCGGCGAGCGAAAATCAACAGCCATGCACAATACATAACGCGCCAACCGGGGCGGGGGAAGCATCCGTTCTCGGCACGGCCGCATTTTCGAAACCGAGCGTTACCCTTTGTAACACGCAATCCATTGGCCCCGTGACCATGTTTGCTTAAGCTGACCGTTCAAGCTGACGCGGAGCGGGAGAGTGTCATTATGCAACCCTTGGATATCCTTGCCACAGCTGTCGCTTTTGTCGTCAGCGCCGACGGCAAGAAGACGGTCGAGGAAAAAGCCAAGCTGATCACCATGCTCGGCAAACATGTCGCCAACAGCGACCTGACCCAGGCGGAGTTGCAAACGTTGACGCAAGGCGCGTTTGCGAACGCCGCGAAGATTCCAATCGAAAAATTTATGACGGTCGTGGTCGGCAGCCTGTCAGCCGGGCAAAAAGCCGTGCTGTTGCTCAATCTTTATGATGTTGCCGTGGTCGACGGATCGATTTCCATGGGAGAAAAACGGCTCATCGAGCTCTTCGAGAACGCGCTCAAGATCGACGAGAATTCAATGAAATTGGCGCGCGACATTATCGCCTACAAGAACGACACGAGCGTCTTCGTCAATCCCGTGCACCCCAAGAACGACCCGTCGCACAATTTTTGTTTTTAGCGCGCGGCGATTAATCCGACAGGACCGCGTGCGGATAGGCGACGCGGAACGCGGCGGCGGAGCCGGGCGGTTTGAACTCGATGCGTTCGAGCTGCAGCTGCATGTCTCCGTCGTAGGCGTCGACGAAGTCGTTGGTCACCAGAATTTCATGCGGGCCCGCCGTGTCTTCACCGAGCTTCGATGCGGAATTCACCGCATTGCCGAATATCTCGTTCGAGCCCAGACGCAGAATATGGCCGTGGCTCATACCGAGACATAACGTCACCTTGTCCTCGGGCGGTTTCGACAGGCTGTACGCCTGGCTCGCCTGCTGCATCGCGATCGCCGCATCGAGCGCGTTCTTGGGATTGTGGAACAGGATCATCAGGCTGTCGCCTTCGCGCTTGATGATGAAAGCGTTGTGGTCGTGCAGGATCGGCGCGTACAGCTTTTCCGATTCAACGATGACCTGAACGAAGTGGATGATCCCGAATTCGGCGACATTCCGCGAAAACCCCGACAAATCGGTGAACATAACGGTCCACGTTTCGCCGAAGGTATCCCAGATCTTGCGGTCGACGGCGGCGCGGTCGGCGCCGTCCTGTGCCCGGTCGGCCAACATCTTGGTCAGCCGCTCGTGCGAGTGCTCCATAAACAGGGTTCTGAAATACGGCATATCCTGGAAACCATTTTCTGTTTTGAACGTTGAGTTTCGCCGTTTCCGGCAACGTGGGTTCGTCAGCCCAGCAGGGCGGTGAAGCGGTCCGGCACGGCGTTGGCTTTTTCCCTGATGGCTTTCAGGATAAGCATTTCGTTGGCGTCGGTCTTGCCGTCTTTGGTGATGTTCGCGATTAACCAGTCGAGCTTTTCATCGGACAGCGCACCGCTGTCGTCGAGGACGAATTTCACCGTCGCCTCGACCATCAGTTCGGCGAAGCCGGGCGCCATATCGGAGCCGCTTAGGACGTTATTCAGGTCGAGCAAAAGGCGTACTTCGTCTTCGGCCGGCACTTCCGCCCCGACGACACCGCGTAGCATGTTGATTTCGGATTCGTCGATCTTGCCGTCTTCGTAGACGTGCATCTTGATCTGTTGCAATTCACTTCTCACGACGGGTCTTCCTTCCTGCATGCACTAACCGGGGCCACATCTTGAACATATTCGGGCACGGACGCAAACGCCCACATGCCGGAAAATGAATTCCCGGCATATCGTCGATGATGAACTTTCAAGGGCCGAGAATGGAACAGACGATGGGAGAGCTTTGATCCGGATCAGCTGGCCGTTGCTGCGCCTTCAAGCATCGTTTTGTTGACGACATCGATCAGTTTTGACCAAGCGGCTCTAACCTGAGGGTCAAATTTATCGCCCAGATACTGTTCGAGCGTCTCGAGGAGCGTAATTTTCAACACGTCGTAGTGGGCGGGGCGCGCACCGTAGCCGACATGTCCACGTCCGAGTTCGCGAACGGTTTCTGCCAATTCATCAAAATTGCGGGCGCCCCGCACCACAATCGATAACGTAGCGATGAGTTTTTCCCGCTGTGCCGTCATATCCTTTGAAAACAGCTCACGCACCTCCGGCGCTTTTTCAAAAAGGCTGCGATAGAAAGACGCCGAAAAATCATCGCTCCGACCAAGGACATCGGCGAAAGTCTCTCTGACCAGGCTGGCTTCTGTTTCGTTGAGAGTTGCCACTTCAGTTTACCACCGCACTTGCTCAATCATTGGGGAAAAGTTCTGCATAGTCTTTCTCAGCTGTCGCGCACGCATCCGAGAACATTGAATTGGCATAAAAATCATGCCAGTTCTCGAACATTCCTGCGAGTTCCCGTTCGTTCAGGGCCCCACTGGCAACCATGCAAGATTTAAGGAAGTCCATGAACCTGACTTTCATTTCAAGGTTACTCTTGGACACTGAATTGACCAGCCCGGTGATGTAGCCGAAACGGCGTACGCGCGCGTTGACGGAGCGATCTTCCAGGCTTGGCCATTTGTGTTGCAACTGCTGAAAGAGCTTGGCGATACGGACAACTTCGGCATGTTCCAGCAAGTCATCCGCGGGTGACGTCGCCAAGGCATTGCCGTTAGGTGCAGCCTTGGTCGCCGAATTTTCCAACTTCTCGATAATGGCATTGGTTTTATCAAGAATATTGCGTCGTTGGCGCTCCGTCACTCTTCGGCTTGCACCCCGAGCCCAATATGAGACTCGATCCAAGACATTGGAAATGGGTCCACCTTTAACAATGAAATCATCCCCACCGACTTCGATGCATTGCTGAAGAATATCAATCGTGTCATTCGAAGTGATGAAAATAACGGGCGCTTTGCCGCCGGTAGAGGAACGCGTACGCCGACAGACTTCAATGCCGTCGATGCCCGGAAGATTAATATCCAGGATCACGACCCTCGGTTCATGCTGACTGAGCAGGCTGACCCCTTCTTCGCCGCTTTCGGCAGCAATCACGGTAAATCCCAATTTCGAAAGCCCGGAAGTATAGATTCGGCGAATCACCGTATCGTCTTCCACGACAACGATGAGGCCTTTGGAGGATCGCTCGCTCATATGTGCAGGGCTCCGAGAAGACTCATAAAACGCGCCAACTCTATCGTGTTTTTACCGTACCACAATATCGGTAAACCCTAAGCTGAGTCGGCATAATTTTTTTGCTAATTAGCTGAGGACATTGTTCCGCAACGAGGCTCATGACCACAGGCAGAGAAATCGTCCGAAAATACCCAAGCGTTCTGCGTACGTTTCTTTTAAACTACCAGTATTAAGCGTGCGCATCTTTAAACATGTTGTTCCGGGCTCAGGAGTTGCAACAAATGAAGCCGCCACGATCTGTCCTCTTCCTTGCGCTGATTTTTTTCGCCTGGTCGGTCGGTCAGTATTTTTTTCTCTCCAGCCAATTTGAGGCCGCGCTCAGAACCTCATTGACCGGGGCGACGCAAGATTCCAATGCGACAGTCACGAAGTTGTTTGTAAACGAAGTTTACCCAAAACTCTCGACTCATCTCAATTTGGACCAGCTGGCAGATTCGAGTGCCGAGGTCGCCAAATCGGATCTGGAATTCGTTGATCGCACGGTCAGAAGTTTCATCTTCGGAACAGACGTTCTGAAGGTAAAAATCTACAACAAGTCAGGTGTAACGCTTTATTCCACCGACGAGAGCCAGATCGGCGAAGATAAAGGCCAAAGCACGCCCTTTTTGGCTGCTGTGCGTGGCATGCCTGCGAGCCAGATTACACATCGGGGGAAATTCGAAAGCTCGGAAGGCGAAGTTTTTAACCGCGACCTGGTCTCGAGTTATATCCCGATTCGTGGCGCAACGGCCGGCATCATCGGTGTTGCCGAGCTTTATACAGACCGTACGCCGGCGATCGAAAGGGTCAGCGCCTTAACAACGGATTTTTCTGCGCTCTTTGTTCTCGCGCTCGGTGTTATGTTGATTTTGCTTTTAGGCGTTGTGTGGGCCTATCAGCAGCACCTCGAAACAACCCAAGACCTCATTACCGAAGATGCCCGGCATACGGAACACTAAAAAAGACACGCCAGCCTTCAGGGGCATTACGCCAAGCGTGATCGGTCTTCTCGCTATCGGGTGCATTGCGTTGGCGGGTGCCATCCTCGGCATCGAGCAATGGGATAGAAAGAGAATCGAGCAGGCGGCGTTCAAGGTCACTGCAAAAGCCTATGCGTCGTCGATCACAACGTTCCGGAATTTTTACTCGTCAGTAATACTGGAAGGCATTCATGATTCGGATGTCGAGATTACCCATGAGTATAAGTCGCGGAAAAATGCTATTCCCATTCCGGCGACAATGTCGATCGACCTGATTGAATTTCTCAATGCAAGAGAGGCGCAGGTCAATTTGCGGATCGTCAGTCGATATCCATTCCCCTGGCGCGCCGATCGCGAACTCTCGTCTTTTGAAAACAGTGCCATCGACTATTTTACGACAACGTCAAATGAGAGTTATACGCGCTCCCGCGACAGCGAAATCGGGCCGGTTTTCGAGTACGCGGCCCCGGTGCGGATGCAGGCAGCGTGCGTTTCCTGCCATAACAGCCATCCTGACAGTCCGAAAACGGATTGGAAAATCGGAGATTCCCGCGGCATACAAGTCGTCACGTTGCGGCGCGATTCCATTAATATCGGCTCGCTAAGCGGCACGACATATTCCGCGCTGGCGGTCATCTTTTTCTTTGCTTTTGCATTCGGCGTCATCTTCTGGCTCGTCGGCAGGAACAACAGAGCCTTTCGGATTATTCTGCACGAACAGGAGAACTTACGAGCTGCCCGGGATGCCGCTCAGGATGCGGACGCCGCGAAATCTCAATTTCTGGCAACGATGAGCCACGAAATACGCACCCCGATGAACGGGATTATCGGTATGAGCGATCTGCTAACCGATACGAAATTGACCCGAGAGCAAAAAACATTTGCAGAGACGATCTCGTCGTCTGCGCAAAATCTGCTGCACATCTTGAATGATATTCTGGACCTGGCAAAATTCGATGCGTCCGATTTTAGATTGGATAACATCTCGTTCTCTTTGAACGAAATGATTGAAAAGGCCATCCAGGCCGTATCTTTCCAGGCTGAGCGGAAGGATCTCGAACTCTCGATCCTGATTTCGCCAGATATCCCGGATCGATTGTTCGGTGATCCGGCACGTATCCGCCAAATCCTGATCAACCTCGTCGGCAATGCCATCAAATTTACGGACCAAGGCGCCGTTACAGTACGGGTTAGCGCCGAAGAGTCTCCCGGCGCCGATATTTGCCTGGTTGTGTCGGTTGCCGACACGGGGATCGGGATAAAAAAGAGTGATCAGGTCCGTCTCTTCGAGCAGTTTTCACAAATTGATTCCTCGGTCACGCGCCAGCATTCGGGAACAGGACTCGGTCTGAGTATTTCAAGAAAACTCGTCGAGCTGATGGGCGGAGAAATCCGCGTTGAGAGCGAGCCCGGTCACGGGAGTACGTTCACCTTCCGCCTTCCATTGAATGTTGCTGAGCGACGAACCGTCGACCGGAAGGTGACGCTGTTCAAGGGATTGCGTGTTCTTATCGTCGACGACAACGAGACGAACATCAAAGTTCTATCGTTGATCCTGCAAAAGTTTGGCGTCCATTTCGAGCATGCGTTCTCAGCCGAAGAGGGGCTCAGGAAACTGAGGGAATCGCGGGAAAATTCATCGACGGCTTTTGATCTTGTCCTCACGGATTACGCGATGCCGGATGCCGATGGCATCGTATTAGCGAAGCAAATCCGAGAAATTGATAACGACGATGAAATCGGGATTGCCCTCATTTCGTCAATGAACATAACGGGAATTGACGACAACGAGTTCTCTCGTCTGTTCGATGCGCGCATCGTCAAACCAATCATGCTTTCCTCTGTCGCTTCTGCCATGCATGCAAGTTTGAATCGCAAGGGCGCGATTGAAATCGCTGTGCCTCAAGAGAGTGCGCCCAGCATATCCGATAATTTCCAAGTGACGAGGGTGCTGGTTGCCGAGGACAATCCCGTTAATCAGAAGATCATTCTTCAGATGCTCGACAATATCGGAATCGAGGCGGATTTGGCGGAAGATGGTGCCCAAGCCGTCGAAGCAGCCGCGCTGATACCTTATGGTCTGATATTGATGGATATGCATATGCCGAAGCTCAACGGCGCAGATGCGGCGGCGTTGATAACTAGTGCGGCCGGGCCCAACGAAGGAACACCCATCGTTGCAGTGACCGCAGATGTGATGATGAACATCAACAAGAGCGACAAGGACCGCCTTTTTGTCGATATCATTCACAAGCCATTCACGTCGAATGAACTCCAAGCCTGCCTGACTCGACTGATTAATGAGGAATCGATCAATCAGCCCATGGCTGTTGAGGTCGCTCCTGATGGATTCGCAACACTAAACGTTGAAATCATATCTGATCTGACCGAACAACTCGGTGGCGGGGAAACCTTGGAGTTACTCAATGAGGCGAAGGGGAAGCTGGACCGAATCATGAAAAGTCTGATCGATGCGCCCGTCAACGACTTGCCGGGTATAGCCCATCAAAATGCCGGGGCGTTCGGTTCGGTTGGCTTTTCCGGAATTGCAAAATCCCTTCGCGCGATAGAGCTGGCTGCAAAAGAGGGAAAACCCGAAGATATCGATGCGCGCCTCACCGAGCTGCCGGATCAAATCAGGCGCACCGAGGCGGACTTGCGGGCGTACCTTGCGACGATGCCCAGCCTCCCGACGGCGTGACGACGGCCAGGTCGGCGGTTGATCACACGGGCACGGCGGCCACAAGCAGGGATGTCCGAAATACAGGCAAAATCGCAGGAGAGAAAATGGAGCGGGCGATGAGATTCGAACTCACGACATCAACCTTGGCAAGGTTGCGCTCTACCCCTGAGCTACGCCCGCACCATGTAGCGTTTCGGCAGCGCCGAAAGCAGCGGGGATAATACGCATCGCGGTCGCCTTTTCAAGCGCGAAATACTAATTTTTTCCGGGGCTTGCCAACCGGGCGTACGGGATCGCCCGCGGTCGTGACGTGGCGCGCGGGCGTAAGCGCCGCCCGGCATGCCCACAACAGGCAATTTTGGCGGATTATAAGGCCGGGGCCTTGCCGTAAGCGCTCTCGTCGTCCATTTATAAGGCAGAAAACCCGCGACACGGTCGCAGCGAGACGAAGACGCGAGGAAGGCACCATGGAGTTTGTGATCAATCCCGACGGCAGCATGTCACCGAAGGATCCGGCGGGGCAGGCGTCTCAGCAATCGCCGCAAGGCGCAGGCGCGGCCCCGGCTGCGCATCCCCAACCGGGGCAAGGCCCCGATCAGACGGCGCCCGGCATCGTGCTCGATCCGGGATCGGCCGATGGCCTGGACGCGAAACCGGTCGCGGGCGCCGCCGGCGCCGCGGGTGAGCTGATCAAGGAATCCGATACCAACAACTTCATGACCGACGTCATCGACGCATCGCAAAGCATCCCTGTGATTGTCGATTTCTGGGCGCCGTGGTGCGGCCCGTGCAAGCAGCTTGGCCCGATGCTGGAAAAGCTCGTCCGCGAAGCCGGCGGCACCGTCAAGATGGTCAAGATCAACGTCGACGAAAACCAGCAACTGGCGGCGCAGATGCGCGTGCAGTCGATCCCGGCTGTTTATGCCTTCAAGAACGGCCAGCCCGTCGACGGCTTCATGGGCGCACTGCCGGAAAGCCAGCTCAAAACGTTTATCGAGAAACTCACCGACGGCGCCAAGGGCGCGCTGGATACGGTGCTTGAGCAGGCCGACGCCGCGCTGGAAGGCGGTGATCCGCTGCAGGCACTGGCCCTGTACGGCGAGGCGCAACAACAAAGCCCCGAGAACGAACGCGCCGTCGCCGGCATGATCCGGGCCGCCGTCGCGGCCGGTGAAAACGACACCGCGCGCGACATGATCGAAGGGTTGCCCGAGGCGTGGAAAATGAAAGGCCCGATCGCCGCCGCGATTTCCGCATTCCAGCTTGAACAGGAAACCGAGGAAAGCGGCGATCTGATTGAATTGCAGCAGAAGGTCGAGGCCGATCCCGCCGACCACCAGGCGCGCTTCGATCTGGCGCTGGCGTTTTACGCCGCCAAGCGCAACGAGGCCGCCATCGACGAGTTGATCGAGATCCTCCGCCGCAAGAAGGACTGGAACGACGGCGCCGCGCGCGAGCAACTGATCAAGATCTTCGACGCGCTGGGACCGACCCACGAATTGACGACGTCGGGCCGGCGGCGAATGTCGTCCGTCCTGTTTTCGTAACAGCGCAGCGATGCCGGAACGTCCGCGCACTCTGAGTCCGGAGCGGCTGCCGGCCGAACTGGCGGTGTTTCCGCTGCCGGGCGCGATGCTGCTGCCGGGCGGCGAGTTGCCGCTGAATATTTTTGAGCCGCGCTATCTGAACATGATCGAGGACGCGCTGGCCCGGCCGGACCGCCTGATCGGCATGATCCAGCCGGTCGCCGAAAACGACGAACGGCTGATCGCGGACGGTGTCACCTTATACGATGTCGGCTGCGCGGGACGTATTACGCAGTTCGCCGAGACCGCGGACGGCCGCTATGTCATCACGCTCGACGGCGTGATCCGCTTTCGTGTCGCGCGCGAGCTTGACATGTTTGATGGCTATCGTCGCGTGGTACCGGATTTCACCCCTTATATAGAAGACATGACCCGGCCCGTGACACCCGAGAGTGCGCCGGTTGCCGGGCGCGATGCACTGATTGCGGCGATAGCACGCTATTTCGAGATCAAGGGTATCGAAGCCGATATGTCGAGCATCGACGATGCGCCGGATGCGCTGCTGGTCAATACGCTGGCGATGACCTGTCCGCTGGAGCCGGGAGAAAAGCAAGCGCTGCTGGAATGCCCCGATACCGATGGACGGGCCGAGCTGCTGCGGCGCATTTTCGAAATCGCCGCCCACGCGGACGGCGCCGTGGCGCACGGCACGCGGCAGTGATATACCGGCCTTCACAATAAGGAAGAGGCAATCATGGCCGCCAACAATGCTACCGAGATCGATCCCAAACTTTTGGAGATCCTTGTCTGTCCGCTGACCAAGGGCACGCTGCGCTATGACCGCGAACGCCAGGAACTGATCAGCGACAAGGCGGGGTTGGCGTTTCCGATCCGTGACGGCATTCCGATCATGCTGGCCGATGAGGCCCGCGAAATCGACGACCGGCCCGGCGCTGCAAAGGATTGACCCCGTGAGCGACAATTTTTCCCAAAAGCACCATCCGAGCGAAATCCGCCTCAAGCGCGCGGAAAAAATACTCGAAGTTGATTTCGAGGACGGCCAGACCGTCAGCCTGCCGGCGGAACTACTGCGCGTCGAAAGCCCGTCCGCCGATGTACAGGGCCACGGCCCGGGTCAGAAAAAGACCGTCGCCGGGCGCCGTCATGTCGGTATCATGGGGGTTGAGGCGGTCGGCAATTATGCCATCCGGATCAAGTTCGACGACATGCATGACACCGGGATTTTCACCTGGGACTATCTGCACGACATGGGCATGCGCCAGGACGAAATGTGGGCCGGGTATCTGGCCGAACTGGAAGAAAAAGGCCTCAGCCGCGATCCGTGACGCGGCATTGCCTGATCCGGCCGTCGCCGGTATCGAGCGTCGCACTTTTGCCCTTGATCCAGAACACCACGCGGCCGTCGGTGTACCGCGCGCCGGAGCCGGAGCGGCCCTGCGCGAGTTGCATTTCATTCTCGCCGATCCTGAGTTCGAGCGCGTTTTCCAGAAACCGCACAACGACGGGCGGCGTATCGTCACATGTATATATGAAGTCCGTCGCCGGGCCGCCGCCGGCCAGCATGGCGAGCGCGAGCAACAGGCTTTTCATGTTTCACGCCGCATCATTTGCGGGAGGTCCCCCGTCAGCCCCATCGCCGAGCGCATCAAGATTTTCTTCAGCGGCGGCATTTTATCGACGAGACCCAATCCGAGATCGCGGGCGTGGCGGATCGGCGCGATATCGTTCGAGAACAACCGGTTCAGCCCGTCGGTCACTGCCAGCATCAGCGTGTTGTCGAAGCGCCGCCAGCGTTGATAGCGCTGCAGGACGGCGGCGGCACCGATATCGAGGCCGAGCCTTTTCGCCTCGCCCAGAACGTCGACGAGCGCGGCGACATCCCGGTACCCCATGTTCAGACCCTGACCCGCAATCGGATGCATGCCATGATCGGCATCGCCGACCAGGATCAAACGCTCGGCGACGGATGTATGTGCGAACTGCAAGCCGAGTGGATGACAGAAGCGCGGACCGACGACCGAGATCTCGCCCATGAAATCACCGAAGCGTTTGGCCAGTTCGGCCGTGAAGGCATCGTCATCGAGGGACACCAGTTCGCGGGCATGTGCCGCGCGTTCCGTCCAGACGATGGACGAGCGGCAGCCTGGTTTTTCCGCCGTCCCCTTGAGCGGCAAAATGGCGAACGGCCCCGGCGACATGAAATGTTCGTGCGCGACGAAGGCGTGCGGCTGTTCGTGCTCGACCGTACAGACAATGGCTTCCTGCGGATAGCGCCATGACGTGGTGCGGATACCCGCGCCTTCGCGGATTTTCGAGCCGCGCCCGTCAGCGGCAATGGCGAGCCGCGCCGTGACCGTGCGCCCGTCGCTGAGCGTCGCCCGCACCCCACCCGCGTCGCGCGCCAGCGCATCGACCCGAAGCGGCGCCAGGAATGTGACATTGGTGTCGCCGCCAAGGGCCTGGGTCGCCGCTTTGCGGATATGCCGGTTTTCCGCCAGATACCCCAACGGACCTTCGCCGACGTCGTCATGATTGTAATGCAGGAACATCGGCGAAGCGCCGTCGGCCACGCGAATGTCGAGGATCGGCGCGACGTCTTCTTCGAGGTATTCCCAGACCCCGATGGCGCTCAACAGCCGTTCCGACGCAGCGGCAATGGCCGAGGCCCGCCCGTCGAACGCCGCGTCGATGGCATCCGCCGGATCAGTGCCGTCAACGACGATGATCGCGAACCCGGCCTGTGAAAGCGCGCGCGCCGCGACGGCGCCGACCAATCCGCCACCGACGATCAGGATATCCGCATGCATCTGATCACGACCTTCGTTCATGTCTTTTAGGTGCCCCGGACAGTCGCGCCTGTCCAGACGAATCTCGCGCTAAAATGTGCCTATTTTATGACCATGGCCCTTATTTGCATAAAAAATCATCATTATTTGCGGCTTTCTGCAAGGAAGATCGCCGCTTTTTTGCACGTAAATACTTGATATTACTATGAAAATTTCTTTCCGGCGAAGTTGGCACGAACCTTGATTAATGAACCCAGCGGCCCGTTGGGCCCACGTAACGTGCAAGGGGGTCCGCCGTCCATTTGGAGCATACGGCAAACCCGCAAATCAACGGAAGGAGTTCAACATGAAAATGATCATGGCGGTCATCAAGCCGTTCAAGCTCGAGGAGGTCCGCGAAGCGCTGACCCCGCTCGGCATTGAAGGCATGACCGTATCCGAAGTTAAAGGTTTCGGCCGTCAAAAAGGTCAGGCCGAAATTTATCGTGGCGCGGAGTATCAAGTGAACTTCCTGCCGAAAGTCAAAATCGAGATCGCTTGTGTCGACGACCTCGTCGAACAAGTCGTCGAAACGGTTCAGAAAACCGCGATGACGGGCAAAATCGGGGACGGCAAGATTTTCGTCTACGCCCTCGACAAGGCCGTCCGGATCCGGACCGGCGAGTCCAATGCGGAAGCGCTCTAGGAGGAATGAAACTATGAACTTTGCTCGCATGAAAAAGCGCACGGCAGCGATCACCGCTTTGGCAGCGGTCGCCGTCATGATGACAGCCGCCCCGGCTATGGCGGACGTCACCACCGAGAGCGCCTACGTCTTCAACACATTCTCGTTCCTGATCCATGGCGTCCTCGTGATGTTCATGGCCGCCGGCTTTGCGATGCTGGAATCGGGTCTGGTCCGTTCCAAGAACACGGCCACGATCTGCCTCAAGAACATCGCTTTGTATTCCGTCGCCGGCATCATGTTCTATCTGATCGGCTACAACCTGATGTACGTCGATGTGCCGGAAGGTGGCTGGATGGGGGCCATCGCGCTCTTCTACAATCCGGGCGCCGATGAACTGGCCCTGATCAACGCCGACGAAGCAACCGCCGAAATGGTCGCCAAGGTCGCCGACACCGGTTACTCGGTGGCGTCGGACTGGTTCTTCCAGATGGTGTTCGTCGCCACGGCCGCATCGATCGTTTCCGGTACCGTTGCCGAACGCATCAAGTTCTGGCCGTTCATGATTTTCGTCGTCGTTCTCACGGGCGTGATCTATCCGATCCAGGCTTCGTGGGTGTGGGGCGGCGGCTGGCTCGCAGCCATGGGCTTCTCCGACTTCGCCGGCTCCACGCTGGTTCACTCCTGCGGTGGCTGGGCGGCGCTGACCGGTGCCATCATCCTCGGTGCCCGTAAAGGCAAGTACGGTTCGGACGGTTCGATCCGCGCACTGCCGGGCGCCAACATCCCGCTGGCCACGCTGGGCACGTTCATCCTGTGGTTCGGCTGGTTCGGCTTCAACGGTGGTTCGCAGCTCGCGCTGGGTTCCGCTCTCGATGCTGCCGCGATCTCCATCGTCTACGTCAACACCAACCTGGCGGCTGCCGCCGGCGTTGTCGTGGCCATGATCCTGGCACAGATCATCTACAAGAAAGTCGATGTCTCGCTGGCGCTGAACGGTGCCATCGGTGGCCTGGTGGCCATCACCGCGGGTCCCGATCTGCAAAACCACTTCATCGCCATCATCGTCGGCGGTATCGGTGGCGCGCTGGTCGTCTTCGCGGTGCCGATCATCGACAAGCTGAAGATCGATGACGTGGTCGGTGCCATCTCGGCACACCTCGTCGCCGGTATCTGGGGCACGCTCGCCGTTGGTATCTTCGGCAGCGGCTCCATCGTCACCCAGGCAATCGGTGTCGTTTCGATCGGCGTCTTCGTCGCCGTGACCAGCGCCATCGTCTGGATGATCCTGAAAGTCACCATGGGCATCCGGGTATCGGAAGAGGACGAAGAGCTCGGCCTCGACCGCGCCGAATGCGGCATGGAAGCTTATCCGGAGTTCGGAAAAGGCTCCCAAACCCTCTGATCCCCTCCGAGATCAGTTGGTTCTCCCCGAAAGCCGGGCGGTTTACCGCCCGGCTTTCACCTTTTTAGGCCTATTGCTTTTCGTCATCCCGGGTGCAGACCCGGGACCCATTCATCCTCGGCACGACGCGCAGACTTGGGTCCCGGATCGTAACCCTCGCACGCGCAAACCTTCGGTTTGCTTGCTCGGCTAACGTCCGGGATGACGTGCAAAGGCAGGGCTACGCGCACCCAACCGCCCCCGACAACCGCAGCAAGATTTTGCATTCCACCATTCGCGCCGTAGAGTTGCCGGAACAAAAACGGCGGGATCGAAGCGATGACGAAAAAGAACGACGATGACGCCCCGGACGCGCCGCCGGTTCTGAGAGGCGACGACGCCGTCGCGCTTTGGCAACAGGGCCGCGACGCCTGGAACGACTGGATCGCGGCGCACCCCGGCGCAGAGATCGATTTCGGCGGTGTCGATTTCACCCCGCATCGCACTAAAGGCGAGAAACTCTCCTTTACAGGCTTCCACTTCGGCGACGGCTACGTGGATTTTGAAGACGCGACCTTCGGCGACGGCGACGTATACTTTATTAATACAGAATTCGGCGACAGCATCGTGGATTTTAAAGGCGCGGCCTTCGGCGACGGTGGCGTGTTTTTTTGGGGCGCGACCTTCGGCGACGGCATCGTGGATTTTTCAGATGCATCCGTGGACCGGCTGACTTTCGACCCCCGGACGTTCGAAAGCCGGTCGCTTGACTGTTCTTCTCTAATTGTCAAAAGCGCTGCGCACTTCGATCTATCTGTGGCCACAGATAAGCTGGCACACGTTTCGTTCCGAAATGCGGTCTTCGTGGGTCCGTTCACCCTCGACGGGGTCTTATCGGCCCCGCCGGACCTGCGCGGCACGAAAGCCGATCACCATGTCGACCTGTCGGATCTTCGGGCATCGTTGCGCCGGCAACCGCCCAAACGTGCCTGGCCCCCGATCTTGTCGCGAACCGTGCCCGACCACAAAAATGCCGTCGCCGATGCCGCCCGGTTCCGGCGCCTGAAGGAACTTGCCGAGGCAAATCGCGATCATGCCGCCGCGCTGCGCTTTGCCGCCTACGAGAACCGCGCCAAGCGCTGGCATGAAACCGGCTGGTTCGCCTCTGTCCTCGACATGGCGTTCAGCGGCTTCAGCGATTATGGCCAGAGCATCTGGCGGCCGGCAGCGGGGCTTGTCGTGCTCACCGCAATTGCCGCCGTCCTTTATCGTGCGGTCACGGATTGGGGATGTTGGGCGGATGCGATTTCGCTCGCCGCCGGTAACGCCGTCGCCTTCCTGCCGCAATCGCGCGCCGTACGTGCGGACGCCGTCGACGCCTTGTTCGGCCCCGATCCCGGCACATGGATCGATCTGGCGATCCTCGCCCAGGCGGCGCTGAGCTTCGTCTTTCTGTTCCTGATCGGTCTCGGCTTGCGCAACCGGTTCCGGCTTTAAAACCCGGAAACTCCTTCCAGAGCCCATACCTTTCGTCATCCCGGGCGCAGACCCGGGACCCATTCATCCTCGGCACGACGCGCAGACAAGGGTCGCGGATCGTAACCCTCGCGCGCGCAAACCTACGGTTTGCTTGCTCGGCTAACGTCCGGGATGACGTGCAAAGGCAGCCGAGTTTCGAAGGATGAACGGGGTCGGCGAATCGAGATGCGCGGATTCGCGAAACCGCTTCAACGCAAACAACAAGACCAACCGCTAAGCCCCCGATATTTAGTGGTTAATTTGCATTTACCATCCATCCCTTCCGGGCCGTTCGGGCATTAACCTATTGGTAAGAAACCGGGCTTACGACGGTTCCATGACCGTATTGCGTTCAAACACTTCAGGCCGGTCTTCCGAGCCTCTTTTACCTGCGTCGTTGACCGCCGCGCTGAAACGCCGCGGCTGGCAAATGACCGGCATGGCCCTGATCGCCGTTGCCGCCGTCAGCGGCGCTGCCATTCTTTCCTATGCTCCGGGTGATCCGTCGCTGAACAGCGCCACGGACAATGCGCCGGTCAATCTGGCCGGCCACTGGGGTGCGGTATTTTCCGATCTGGTATTGCAGGTCGTCGGCTACAGCGCGTTGATCGTACCCGCCGCATGCGCGGTCTGGGCGGCGATGATCCTGACGCACGGCCATCTGGCGAAACCCGTCGGCCGTCTGGGCTGGCTTGTGCTCGCCGTGATCCTTGGCGCCGTTGCGCTGGCCGGTGTCGACGCCCCCGCGGGTTGGCCGCTGGCCGCCGGGCTGGGCGGTGTGGCCGGATCGCTGGCGTTCAACGAGCTTGTCATGTGGGCCGGACGGCTCGGCATTCGCCCCGCCGCGGATGTCACACTGTGGGCCATCAGCTCGCTGGCGTTCGCCGCCACTGTCATTTCTCTCGGCATGGGGCCGCGCGACTGGATCGTCGCCGGCCGCGCGACGTGGCAGGGGTTCGTTAAATCGTATCTGTTTACGCGAACGGCCTTTGGCGCCGCACGTGAGCTTGGTGAAAAGGCGCAGGACCTGGGCGAGCGCGTGCGCGGCTTCATCCCGGCCCCGAATACCGATTCCGGCGCAAACGTCGAAGTGGACGAAAGCGACGATCGTTACGACGACGACGATGACGAGGATTACGATGACGCGCCCACGGGCGGCGTGCTCGATGCCGCGTTCAAACCCGCCGCGAAAGCGCCGGTCGTCGATCCGCGTCCGAAACGTGCCAAGACCGGACGCAAGGCGCAGGCCCGCCGCCAGCAGGCGTTGCCGCTGGGCGTTGACGACGATTACACACAGCCGCCGCTGGAAATTCTCGATCTGTCGGAAAGCACGCGCGAGGAAACCCGCGAAAGCCGCGAAGCGTTGCAACAGAACGCACGGTATCTGTCGACGGTGCTGGAGGAATACGGGGTCAAGGGCGAGATCGTGAAGGTCCGCCCGGGTCCGGTGGTCACACTTTATGAGCTTGAACCCGCCCCGGGCACCAAGACGTCGCGCGTGATCGGGCTGTCCGATGATATCGCCCGGTCCATGAGCGCGGTGTCGGTGCGTGTCGCCGTCGTGCCGGGACGCAACGTCATCGGCATCGAAATGCCGAACGCGCACCGCGAAATGGTGCACCTGCGCGAACTGCTGGCCTCGAGCGATTTCGAAAAGACCAAGGCCGAGCTGCCGCTGGCGCTGGGCAAGGACATCGGCGGCGGACCGGTGACGGTCGATCTGGCGCGGATGCCGCACTTGTTGATCGCCGGCACCACCGGGTCGGGCAAGTCGGTGGCCATGAACACCATGATCCTGTCGCTGCTCTATAACCTGTCGCCGGATCAGTGCAAATTCATCATGATCGATCCGAAGATGCTGGAGCTGTCGGTCTATCAGGAAATTCCGCATCTGCTGACCCCGGTCGTGACCGACCCGTCGAAGGCGGTGGTCGCCCTCAAGTGGGTGGTCCGCGAGATGGAAGACCGCTATCGCAACATGAGCCAGATGGGCGTGCGCAACATCGGCGGCTATAACGCCCGCCTCGCCGAAGCCAAGAAAAAGAACGAAACCCTGACGCGCACCGTGCAGACCGGTTTCGATGACGACGGCAAGCCGATCTACGAGGAACAGCCGCTGCCGACCGATCCGCTGCCGTACATTGTCGTCGTCGTCGACGAAATGGCGGACCTGATGCTGGTCGCGGGCAAGGACGTCGAAGCGGCGATCCAGCGCCTGGCGCAGATGGCGCGTGCCGCCGGCATCCACCTGATGATGGCGACGCAGCGCCCGTCGGTCGATGTCATCACCGGCACCATCAAGGCCAACTTCCCTTCGCGGATCTCGTTCCAGGTGACGTCGAAAATCGACAGCCGCACCATTCTTGGCGAACAGGGCGCGGAGCAGCTTCTGGGTCAGGGCGATATGCTCTACATGGCCGGCGGCGGGCGGATTTCGCGCGTCCACGGTCCGTTCGTTTCCGACGAGGAAGTCGAACGCGTGGTCAGCCACCTGAAGGAACAGGCGCAGCCCGAATACATCGAGGCGGTGACCGAGGAAACCGGCGAGCCGATGCTGGGCGAAGCCCCCGGCGGCGGCAATTCGGAATATGACGAGCATTATGATCAGGCCGTCGCGCTGGTCGCGCGCGAGGGCAAGGCGTCGACCAGCTTCATCCAGCGCCATTTCCAGATCGGCTATAACCGCGCCGCGCGCATCATCGAGACCATGGAACGCGAAGGTGTCGTCAGCGCCGCCAACCGGGTCGGCCGCCGCGAAGTGTTGATCGGCGATCATTCGGCGTAAACAGACGATGCCGGTTCCCTGTCAGACAATCCTCACACGTCATGCTGAACTTGATTCAGCATCCATACGAGACAAGGCATTGTTCTTACCCGGTTGATCATGGGCCCTGAATCGCGTTCAGGGCGACGCGGCTTTTCTGGACAGCCTGCTGTGGCCCGACCGCAGTTCCGCATATAATTCACAACACCTTTACGGTTTTTTGTCTTCCGCCCCCGCCGAAGAATGCGTCACAATATCGCCATCCGTGATTGCTGTGGTGGGTGCCATGGACGCCATTGAAAATGCCGCTTTCGTTTCCGTCGGACGGGCTTCCGGCTTTGCCGGGCTCGCGATCTTTACATTGATGCTGGGTCTCAGCTTCGATCCGCCGCTGGCGACGCGCACCGGCGGGCTGATCGGGCTTGGTGTCGTCGCCTTGCTGCTTTTGTATGGCTGGCGCGCGCTGAACCGCCCCTATCGGCGGACCGAAGCCTGGATCATCCTGCCCAAAGACCGCCGCCCGCCGGCCGGGATCGCGCAACGTATCATCGGCCGCACGCTGCGCGAAACGGCGTACTGGTTTGCCGGGCGCGCCGCCGTCATTTCGTCGTTTCTTCTGGTGTCGTCGGTCGCGCTCAAATTCGTCTGAGCGCGGACATGTCGCATCCGCCTTTACCTCGCCACATTGAGCGCCTAGAAACGCGGACATGAAACACGTCGCGACACTGCTGATGCGCTGTACCGTTCTCGTGCTGTGCATTCTCGCCCTGCCCCGCCCGGGGGCGGCAGAAGGGCCCATCCAGATCACACCGGAAATCCGCCAGGTGCTGGAGCGGGCCGAGAAATATCTCGACGGCATCAAGACGATGCAGGCCGAGTTTCTGCAGATCTCGTCGAACGGCGAGACCGCCGAAGGAGAAATCCTGCTATCGCGGCCGAAGAACCTTCGCATCGACTATGCGCCACCGACGCCGATTCTGATTGTCGCCAACGGCGAGTTTCTGAGCTACGTCGACAAGGAGCTTAAACAGGTCAGCCATATTCCCGTCGATGACACGCCTGCGGCATTCCTGTTGCGCGACAAGTTTTCGTTCACGGGCGATGCACTGACGGTGACCGGCTTCGAACGTCAGGCAAACACGGTGCGGATCAGTGTGGTGCAAACCAAGGATCCGCTGGCCGGGGAATTGACGCTGGTTTTTTCGGACAATCCGATGGTGCTCAGGAAATGGGTGATCATCGATGCCCAGGGCGTCATCACCGATTTGACACTGATTAACGCCCGGTTCGATTTCCCGATCCCGGAAAAGCGTTTCCTCAATGATTTTCCGGAATTTGCGCCGGGCGGAAATTAATCCTCATTCCACTTTAAAACCATTCCAAACAAGACTATATCGCGGGCGTGAGCGTGCGCGTCCCCCCTGCCACGCCACGGGACGGGGCAAACCCGTCCGAGACCGCGAGGTCGCTAACGCCCGGCCAGCCCCGCCGACGGCCGGTTTCGGTCGCCCGGCGGGTATACTGTGCCGGGCGTTCTTTCAGGGAATCAGTTTGTAGCCGCCGGCTTCGGTCACCAGCAACTTGGCCCCCGAGGGATCGTCCTCGATCTTCTGGCGCAGCCGGTAGACGTGCGTTTCCAGCGTGTGCGTCGTCACTGCGGCGTTGTAGCCCCACACTTCATCAAGAAGTTTTTCCCGCGCCACGGCCTTGTCGCCGGCCCGATACAGATATTTGAGGATCGCCGTTTCCTTGTCCGTCAGGCGGACTTTGCGCTGGTCGGCGTCGCGCACCAGCAGCTTATTGGCCGGCTGAAAGGTATACGGCCCGACGATGAACACGGCATCGTCGCTGCGCTCGTGCTGGCGGATGTGCGCGCGTAAACGGGCCAGCAGAACGCCCAGCTTAAACGGCTTGGTGACGTAATCGTTGGCGCCGGCGTCGAGACCGAGAATGGTATCGGCGTCGGTATCGGCTCCTGTCAGCATGATGATCGGCGCCCGGACCCCGCCCCGGCGCATCAGACGGCAAACCTCGCGGCCATCCATATCCGGCAGGCCGACGTCGAGCAAAATCACGTCGAAATTATTTTCCTTTGTGATTTCAAGACCTTGAGCGGCACTGAGCGCAAGAACGACCTGAAATTCCTCGTGCAGCTTGAGCTGTTCGCTCAACATTTCGACCAGATCTTCGTCGTCATCAACGATGAGGATACGTTTGCCGTTGCTCATCCAGGTTTCCTTTCCGCCGATATTTTCCGCCACGATGCGGACTTATTTTAATGTGCATCGTATATAGTGTGTTTTTCTTACCAAGCCCTTATATATTAACCGGCTTTTGGCGGAAAGGTGCTAGGTTCAGCCGATGACGACGAATGATTCCAAGGGCGCAGAGATTTACGAGGTCCCGGCAACGCGTGCGCCGATGACGGTGCTTTCGGTCGAACGCGCCATGGGCGAATTGCGCCGCGGCCGTCCGGTCGTCGTGCGTGGCGGCGGCGGCCATGCCGTCCTCGCGCTCGCCGCCGAAGCCATGAGCACGGAAAGCCTACAGCAACTTCACGACACCACCGGCAACGCCCCCGCGCTGGCCATCACGGCGCGCCGTGCCGCCGTGCTCGGCCTGGCCGAAAGCGCCGGCAAGATCGCCATTGTCAGCGGCCTTGGCGGTCTCGGCGCGGACGAGATCAGCGCCCTGGCAAATCCGTTGATCGAGACCGGTGTCAGCCAAGACCTTCGCGAGCGCCTGAACGTCACGGTGCGCAACGACCCTGGCCACGACTGTGCGTCCGCAGCCGTGGCCTTGTCGAAGATCGCACGCCTGCTTCCCGCCGCCGTCACCGCGCACATCGATGATGACGGCGATATTGTCGCCTGGGCGAACCGCCACGATTTTCTCAGCGTCGATACCGGCGACGTGTTCCAGTTCGAAGGCGCCGCCGTTCGCAACCTGAAACAGGTTGCCGAGGCCCGGGTGCCGATCAGCGACGCCGACGATACCCGGATCGTCGCCTTTCGCCCGGCCGACGGCGGACGTGAGCACCTGGCAATCATCGTCGGTCGGCCCGATCCGGATACGCCGGCGCTGGTGCGTCTGCATTCCGAATGTTTCACGGGCGACCTGCTCGGCAGCCTGCGCTGCGATTGCGGCGATCAGCTGCAAGGCGCGCTTGCGGAGATCAAGGCCGCGGGCACCGGCGTTCTGTTATATCTGGCCCAGGAAGGGCGAGGCATCGGCCTGATCAACAAGCTCCGCGCTTATGAGCTGCAGGACCTCGGCTTCGACACCATGGACGCCAACGAGCAACTCGGCTTCGATGCCGACGAGCGTGTCTATATGCCCGCCGCGCGAATGCTGAAGCTGCTCGGCTTTTCCAAGGTACGCCTGATGACCAACAATCCGGACAAGCTGGCGGCGCTGAGCCGTTACGGCGTCGATGTTGTCGAACGGGTCGCGCATGCCTTTCCCGCCAACAGGCACAATGAATTCTATCTTCAGACCAAGGCGTCCCGTTCCGGCCACCAGTTCTGACAGCGTTATTGACCCGGCAGTTCTTGCCCCAACCCACGATTCCGGCACCCGTTGATGACACAACCCCTTGAAAAGGCGAGGTTTTTATTGGCATGCGCCTTGCTTATTCAGTATCGGGACACTTGAGTTACGGGACAGGGGCTGGAGATCGGTATGCTCTCGGTGGAAAATCAACTGGCATGGATGCCGTCGTCGATCGGCGGCGGGGCGCAAAAGCAAAATAGCGCGCAGGAATTGGCGCTCAGTCCGCCCGAGGACGGCGCATCGCCCGATGAATTTTCGTTCTTCGGCGACGACGGCTTCTCGTTCGGCGATCTGGTCGATGTCGTCAATCCGCTGCAGCATATTCCTTTTGTCTCGACGTTTTATCGTGAAGCCACCGGCGATGGTATCGCTGCCGCCCCCCGGGTCATGGGGTCGACATTGTTCTTCGGCCCGTTGGGTCTGGCCGGTGCGCTCGCCAATGTCATGGTCGAGGAAAGCACCGGCATGGATATCGGCGAGCATATGGCCTCGTGGATTGCCCCTGGCGACGAAACGCCTGTGCAAACGGCCGCCAATAGTCCCGCGCAACAGACGGCCCCGGCACCGTCGCTAAGCGGCGCCGAGGACCCCGTCTTGTCGTGGGCACGCGGTGAAGCCGATTGGGCAAGACGCAACGCCGAACAGCAAAACAAGGTTCAGGGCAAAAACGGCAGCAGTAGTGTACCTTCAGCGGCATCGACGGGTCGTGACGGCGCGTTGCCCGATGCCGCGCCGCTGCTAAACGATCCGGCCCCGGTGCATCGCGAAACGCCACCCGACAATGCACCGCCCCACAAATCACCCGATGTGCTCGCCGAGATGGCGGTGCTCAGCAACGATATACGCTCCGCCGCGCGGGCATATGAAGTTGCCGCCAACCTGCGCCCGCTCAACTGACTTTACGACCGTTCATTACCATGCTGATCATGGCGGATGTTGATTCGGGTTTTTGCCAATAACATTTTGCAATACGGCGGGGCGCGTTACCGTTGCGCCCTTGGCCGCGGCGGGGTGCGCGCCGACAAGCGCGAAGGCGACAGCGCGACACCGGTCGGCCGGTTTCCGCTGAAACGGCTTTTCGTTCGCAGCGATCGCATGGACCACGTTAAAACCGCGCTGCCCACACAAAGCATTCTTCCCGATGACGGCTGGTGCGACGACCCGTCACGGCCCGAGTACAACACCCTCGTCAAGTTGCCGTTCACGGGCAGCTTCGAAAACATGCAGCGCGACGACCACGTCTACGACCTGGTCATCGAGATCGGCCACAACGACGCGCCGCCGGTTCCCGGCATGGGCAGCGCCGTATTCATTCATGTCGCGAAACCCGACTATGCGCCGACGGAAGGATGCATCGCGCTGGCGAAGGACGATCTGGTGAAACTGCTGGCGGACTGGTCCAGCGACTGCGCAATCGATATTTCCGAAGAAACCGCCTAAGCGGTCTGCGGGCGAACACCGAATATCGCCGTGCCGACGCGGACATGCGTGGCGCCCAGGGAAATCGCCTTTTCGTAATCCGCGCTCATCCCCATGCTTTTGACGGCAAGTCCGTTGCGATCCGCGATCTCGGATAACAGCGCGAAATGCAGCGCCGCTTCTTCATCGACCGGGGGAATGCACATCAGTCCCTGGATATCGAGGCCCAGATTATCGCGGCACTCGGCGACGAACGCATCCACATCGCCGGGGGCAACGCCGGCTTTTTGCGGCTCCTCGCCGGTGTTGACCTGCACGTAACACGGCAGACGGCGGCCCGCGCGATCGAATTCTTTCGCCAATGCGCGGGCGATCTTGGGTCGGTCGACGGTTTCGATCACATCGAACGTGGCGACAGCGTTTTTGACCTTGTTCGATTGCAAAGGTCCGATCAGATGCACGGCGACGTCCGGAAAGTCGGCGCGCAGCGCCGGCCATTTTTCCTCGGCTTCCTGCACCCGGTTTTCCCCGAACAGGCGGTGTCCGGCATTCAGCACCGCGCGGACCGTGTCCGCGTCATGGAACTTCGACACCGCAACCAGATGAACGGCGGCGGGGTCGCGTCCGGCGGCGGTCGCGGCTTTTGCGATGTCGGCCCGGACGGCGGCGAGATTGCTTGCGGGATCGGTATTCTGGGTCATAGTGCGGCCATGCCTGATAAGATGCAGCGGACGTTAACAACAACCGATCGTCAAGACAATCGCCGGGCGCGAACCGCGGCCACATTGCCGGTGCCGGCCTGGGTCGTCATGAGCGATACGCAACGCCTGCCCGACCCGGCACCGATCATACCTTACCTGCCACCCGCCAGCGCCGTCATCGTCCGCCACCCCGATGCCGACACCGCGACCGACATGGCGCGCGGCCTGATCGGCTTGGCACGCGGGCACGGAGTTACCTTGCTGCTTTCCGCAGCGCACCCGCCGGCGCGGCTCGATGCGGACGGCGTACATATCCCCGAAGCGGCGCTCCGCAACTGGCGGGCAAGCGATCTGGCACGCCTCGGCCCGGCTCTCGTCACCGCCTCGGCACATAGTCTGCGCGCCGCGCGCCGTGCCAGACGACTGGGTGCGGACGCCGTGCTTGTTTCGCCCGTGTTCTCGACGGACAGCCATGCCGGGGCCCCATCGCTTGGTCTTTCGCGCTTCGTCACCATTGTCGGAGGTGCCGGATTACCCGTCATCGCGCTTGGCGGGATCACCGAAGAAAGGATACGCCGGGTGCTCGCGACGGGTGCCGCGGGTATCGCCGGGATCGGCCTGTTCACGAGTGCGATAAATTCGGCAAAGTCTGGTGGATTCCAATGATTTGGTGTAAGAGAGACGTCGTTCGGCGTGTTCGCTCTTGTCTTGGCGGCGCACCGGCGGTTGGGCGTGAATAAAGGACGGCAACGCATGACACCTATTTTCAGCAAGATGACGCGTCTGGGCATGGTCATCGTAACGGCGGGCGTGCTTGCAACCGGTTGTTCCTACACCCCCGGAGATCCTCGCGTCTCCAAACAAGAAGACAACGAATACACGGATTACGAAAACCGCAAAACGATCTTCGGCGAAGGCGGATTCAACTTCCTCGGCTCAGATAAGAACCAGGATTCCGGCGGCACTCTCGGCGTCAACAGCTTCCTGTGGCGCGCTTCGCTGGAGACGATTTCCTTCATGCCGATCAATACCGCCGATGCGTTCGGCGGCGTCATCATCACCGACTGGTACAGTCCGCCGGAATCACCGAGCGAGCGGTTCAAGCTGAACGTCTATATTCTCGGCCGCACGCTACGCGCCGACGGCGTGAAGGTTTCAGTATTCCGCCAGCTCCGCGACCGCGCCGGTACCTGGACGGATGCAGCGGTGCCCGACGGAACCGCGCCGAAGGTTGAAGATTCGATCCTGACCAAGGCGCGGATGCTGCGCCACCAGACCCTAACGTCGCAATAACACCCGGCAAGCCGGGCTGTATGCAGAGACACCACGCGGCCGGTACGAACGGCCGCCGGCAAGATTTGTGAGTTCGAAAGAAGAGATAATGTCGCGATACAACGTCAAGGAAACCGAAAGCAAATGGCAGGCCGCCTGGGCCGAACAGCATTGTTTCGACGTTGAGGAAGATCCCGCCAAGCCGAAATATTACGTGCTCGAGATGTTTCCCTATCCGTCGGGGCGCATTCACATGGGCCACGTGCGGAACTATACGCTGGGCGATCTGGTCGCACGCTTCCGCCGCGCACAGGGATATAACGTCCTGCACCCGATGGGCTGGGACGCCTTCGGCCTGCCCGCCGAAAACGCGGCCAAGGAAAACAACGTTCATCCGGCCAAATGGACGCACGCCAATATCGACGCCATGCGCGAGCAGCTCAAGTCGATGGGGCTGTCATACGACTGGCGCCGCGAAATCGCCACCTGCGATCCCGAGTATTATCAGCACGAACAAAAGATGTTTCTCGATTTTCTCGAAGCCGGGCTGGTTTACCGCAAGGAATCGTGGGTCAACTGGGATCCGGTCGAGAACACGGTTCTGGCCAACGAACAGGTGATCGACGGCAAGGGCTGGCGGTCCGGCGCGGAAGTAGAGAAGCGTAAACTGGCGCAGTGGTTCTTGAAAATCACCGCCTATGCCGACGAACTGCTGAGCGCGATCGAAGACCTGGACCGCTGGCCGGAACGCGTGCGTATCATGCAACACAACTGGATCGGCCGTTCCGAAGGGGCGCATATTGCATTTGCGCTCGTCGGCCGCGACCAGCCGCTCGACGTCTATACGACCCGGCCCGATACGATATTCGGGGCCTCGTTCATGGCCATATCGGCGAACCATCCGCTGGCACAGGAACTCGCCGCCGACAATCCCGAACTGGCCGAGTTCATTGCCGCGTGCAACCGCATGGCGACGTCGGAAGCTGCCATCGAGACCGCCGAGAAGCTCGGCTTCGATACCGGGCTAAAATGCGCACACCCGGTGATCGACGGAGAAACACTGCCGGTCTTCGTCGCCAACTTCGTACTGATGGACTATGGCACCGGCGCCATCTTCGGCTGCCCGGCTCATGACCAGCGCGACCTTGATTTCGCCCGCAAGTACGGTCTGCCGGTGACGCCGGTGGTATGCCCGCCGGATGCGGATGCCGCGACCTTCAGTGTCGGCGACGAAGCCTTTACCGGCGATGGTGCGATCATAAATTCGGAATTTCTGAACGGCCTGTCCGTGCCGGATGCAAAGTCGGCGATCATCAAACGCTTCGAAGATCAAGGCATTGGCGAAAAGCAGGTGAATTTCCGCCTGCGCGACTGGGGTGTGTCGCGACAGCGCTATTGGGGCTGCCCGATCCCGATCGTTCATTGCACGGATTGCGGGACCGTTCCGGTTCCCGCCGAGCAGTTGCCGGTTGTCTTGCCTGAAGATATCGACATCAGCGTTGCCGGAAATCCGCTCGACAAGCATCCGGATTGGAAACACGTCGACTGCCCGAACTGCGGCAAACCGGCGGTCCGTGAAACGGACACGTTCGATACGTTTTTCGAGTCGTCTTGGTATTTCGCGCGCTTCTGCGCACCCGTCGCCGATCAGGCCTTCACCCGTGAAGCCGCCGACTACTGGCTGCCGGTCGATCAGTACATCGGCGGAATCGAGCATGCGGTGTTGCACCTGTTGTATTCGCGCTTCTTTACCCGGGCGCTGAAACAGTGCGGTTATCTGAACCTCGATGAGCCGTTCGCCGGATTGCAGACCCAGGGGATGATCTGTCACGAAACATACAAGAGCGCCGAAGGGAAATGGCTGTATCCGACGGAAGTCGGTGCCGACGATTCCGGGGCGCCCGTTGATTCCGAAGGAAACCCGGTCACGCTCGGTCGCTCTGAAAAAATGAGCAAGTCGAAACGCAATGTCGTCGACCCGGAAGAAATCATCGCCACCTATGGCGCGGATACGGCGCGCCTGTTCATGCTGTCGGACAGCCCGCCGGACCGCGATCTGGACTGGACCGATTCCGGGATCGAAGGTGCATGGCGCTACGTCAATCGCCTGTGGCGGCTGATTTCAGAGCCGCCTTTTGCACCGGCGGCAAAAGATAGCGTGCGACCGGACAGTATCACCGGCTCGGCACTCGACGTCGAACGTCTGGTGCACAAAACCGTCGCTGCGGTCACCGAGGATCTGGAACGCTTCCACTTCAACAAGGCGGTGGCCCGCATCCGCGAATTGAGCAACGCGGTCGAAGCCATGAATGGCAACGATGACGGGGCGGCTTGGGTGCTGCGCTTTGCCTCGGAAACCCTGACCATTCTCGCCGGTCCGCTGATGCCGCATCTGGCCGAGGAAATGTGGCAGGCGCTTGGCCACACGACGTTGATCGCGGACACGGCGTGGCCCGTCGCCGACGCTGCCATGCTGATCGAAGACAGCATCACGGTCGCGGTGCAGGTCAACGGCAAGCTGCGCGGGACTCTTGAGATAGCCAAGGATGCGGACAAGGAAACCGTGGAACAATCGGCATTGATGCTAGAGAATGTTCAAAGTTTCATTGCGGGCAAGGAAGTTCGGAAAGTGATTGTCGTGCCGAACAAGATCGTCAATGTGGTTATCTAAGCGCTTATTCGCCGGGGTTCTCGTTCTGGCACTGGCCGGGTGCGGGTTTCGGCCACTGTATGCGCCGCCGCAGGAAGATGTTTCGGGGCGCGGCGTCTATGCCTTCGATATTTTTGAAACGGTGATTATCGAAAACATCGAAAACCGTGAAGGGCAGTATTTCAGAAACAAGCTGGTTCAGCTATTGCACCCGCATGGCCGTCGGAACGAACCGCGGTATCGTCTGAACGTCACGCTCAACGAGAGCTCGGCGAGCCTTGCCGTGCAGCGCAGTGCCATTGCGACCCGTGCAAACTTGACCGTCACCGGGAGCTTTTCGCTGCAGACGTTGCGCGGTGAGGATACGCCCTACTCTGGTGCGGTCCGCTCGTCGAGCGGCTACAATATTTTCCAGTCCGAATTTCAAACGCTCATGGCGGAGCGGGGCGCGCGCGAACGCGCGCTGGACGACCTCGCACATCAGTTGCGCATTCGCCTTGCTGCCTTGTTGACCACGTCAGAGCCGACAGACAAGAAGCCATGAAGCTGAACGGCGCGAAAGCCGACGCATTTATCAGATCTCCCGATCCAAAGGTCCGCGCCGTATTGTTGTTCGGTCCCGATGCCGGCCTTATCCGCGAACGCGCCAAGGCGCTTGTCGAGCATTTCGCGGATGCCAGCGATCCGTTCGCCATAACCGAACTTGTCGGCGATGCGTTGCGCAAAGACGGTGCCTTGTTGTCCGATGCCAGCAATGCAATGTCGTTGATGGGCAGCGCCGCCGTGGTCAGTGTCCGCGATGCCGCCGACGGAATCGCGCCGGGTGTCGAGGAATGGCTGGACGCAGGCGGCGGTGTGCACCCGGCAATATTCGAAGCCGGCGAACTCGCGCCGCGCTCGAAGCTCCGCAGTCTTTTCGAAAGCCGTTCCGACGCCGCAGCGATTGGCTGCTATCCGGATGAAGGCCGCGATCTTGCCGGCGTTGTCCGCGAGCACATGGCACAAGCGGGTATGCGGTTGGACAATGACGCGTTTCCGCTGCTCGTCAGCAGGCTGGGGACAGACCGACTGGCGATCCGCCAGGAGCTGGACAAACTGGTGCTGTTTGCGGGCGGGCCGGGGAACGATGCCGTCATCACCGCCGCCGATGTCGAGACCGCGATTGGCGATGCCAAAACCGCGTCACTTGACGATATCGCTTTCGCCGTCGGCGGCGGCGACCAGGCCGCGCTCGGCACAGCGATGGATCGGGCATTTTCCGAAGGCGCGCACGCCGTCGGGGTTATTCGTGCCGTGCAGCGGCATCTGGACCGGCTGCATCAGGCAAAAAGCG
>Ga0209273_10000804_pt1 | contig 34701 bp, 30 predicted proteins | sample tdAd471_FD_187126 | JGI IMG/M metagenome (GOLD analysis project Ga0209273, IMG submission 187126) | Marine sediment microbial communities from the Atlantic coast under amendment with organic carbon and nitrate - tdAd47.1 (SPAdes)... | ecosystem: Environmental > Aquatic > Marine > Coastal >...
GATCAGGGTCGACTTGCCCGCGCCATTGTCGCCAACCAGGGCCACGATTTCGCCGGAGTAGAGGTCAAGCGAGAAGTTCTCGACCGCAACAACGCCTCCGAACGCCTTGTGGATGTCTTTTAGGGCAAGGGTAGCTTCGGTCATGGGTGTTACCTCAATTCGGGCCAGGCTTCGGGCTGACCGAATACGTTTTCAATTGTCGTGACACTTGGCGCACCGCCGGCAATGCCCGAAATGCCTGCGATATAGGCGCGGGTCACGAAAGCCTGTCCACGAAACCCGAATACGACGCTGTCCCCGGAACGCGGGGCGGAGGGGCCGCCGGTGTCGATCATGCCGTAATAGTCGATGGATTGGCTGGGGGGGATTTCGACTGATCGTCGGGCTGTCTGCCCGGGGTCACGTCCCACAATGGCCTGCACGTCATAGTCCGGGAATACCGGATCGATATAAAGCCCACCTCCAAAGCAATAGGCCCGGTCGGCATGTAGGTGCGAAACTTCGCTGAGATAGACGACCGACGGACGCTCCGGCAGATCTTCAACCGCGTGAAGCGGTGTTGTCCCGTGCAGCCCGTTGCCGGGCTCGCATTGGGTCGCACCCGCATCCGCCAATGCCTGCAACACCGCAGAAGATGTGGTGCCTGGGGCGTTGATCTCGATACCGCTTCGACCGGCCTTGGCAAGGGCTTCGGCAGCGCGGTTCAAAGTTGACAGGTTTGGTGTTGGCCTGACCTGCCGAGACTCGGGATCAAACAGCAAGGCGGGAAAGGTGGTGATGCCTGCAAAATGCGCACCGTCGCGGGCGTCCATTCGATCTGCAACGTCTAGGATTGATCCGGCATCAAACCCACCTTCGTGACCGCGATAGAACGTATCACCAGTGGTCTGAATCCGTGCCAGCAACGCCTGATCGCGACCAGCGCGTTTGGCCGCACCTGCGGCTTCGTCAGCCTTGTCTTCACTGAAGACAGTCCAGAAGTCCGGTGCTATGTGGATGGCAGCAAGATCCGCTTCGCCTTTTGGGATTTGGACCAGATGCCCCAGGTGCCCCACCTTTAGCCCGGCCCGCACGCAGGCAACTGCACAAGCCATGTCAACGGCGACGGCGCGGTCAATTCCACCGCGCAAGACCGCCTGACAGAACCCGGAATGGCGGCCGACCTGCTTGGTCATTGCAAAAGTCTTCAAACCCAGTGCCGCAGCCTTCTGTGCGAACACGCGCGCATTATCTTCGACAGCATCCAGGTCAAGCACGTAACAGTTTGCCGGAAGCTTTCCATCCTGATGCAATTGGATCGCAGCGTCGATCAGCGCGGGATTACGGCGGGTGAGAAGATCAAGAAACATGGGGTTCTTCCTTCAGTGTGACGTGTCACGCAGCGACGCGGCGACAGCGATAAGGATGATAAGACCGCGCACGATCATCTGGTCCGAGACTTGCAGGCCCATCAGGATCAACCCATTGCTAAGCATCCCCATCAAAAGCGCCCCGACCAGCGCCCCGATGATCGACCCTTTGCCTCCGTTAAGTGCGGTTCCGCCAACGATAACAGCCGCGATCACGATCATCAGGTCGGTTTCGCCAAGCGTATATTTGGCGGCTTGCAAACGCCCCGCATAAAGCAGACCCGCAAGCCCCGCACAGCCACCACAGATCGTCAGAACCAGGAACCGCACGCGCGGCACTTTGATGCCCGAGACCTGTGCTGCGCGCGGATTGTCACCGGTCGCAAGCACATGCGCCCCGAACCGTGTGTGGCGATAAACCAGATGCCCGATGGCGACACCGATGATTGTCCAATAAACAAGCGACGGCACACCGAAAAGCTTGCCCGACCCGAAAATCCCAGTGAACACGTCGTCCGTCACGGGAATGGACCGCAGGTCCGTCATGGTCCTTGCGACACCTGCGAAAAGACCCAGCGTCGCCAATGTCACAAGAAACGACGGCAGCCGCAGCCAGGCGACCATAATTCCGTTGAACGCGCCGATAGCCAATCCCGCGCCCAAACCGGCAACAACCGCAACTGGCATCGGCAGTATCTGCATGGTGACGGCGGCAGACAGCGCCGAGACGGCAACGGCGGACCCGAATGAAAGGTCAATTTCGCCCGCGGAAAGCGCAAACACCAGACCGATGGCCATAATGGTTGCAGGCGCGGTTTGCAGGACGATGTTCGTCAGGTTGCGGGTCGAGGTGAACCCGGCGTCGCGAAGCGTTATGGCGAAAAACAGAAAAATCGCGATGAAGCCAAGATAGACGATGTAATTCTGCAAGTCGTACTTGCGGACAAGCGTGGCAGGCGACATCTGGCCCTCCGGTTTTCGCGGTGGTGGATGGGTGTCCGACGGGGCCAGCACAGCCCCGCCGGTGTGTGATTTAGTTTCCGGTGACGCTGGCTGGTGCTTCGATGTTCAGCGACTGCATCCAGCCTTCCGAAACATTGTCAGCCGTTACCGTCACAGCCGGGGCAACGACGAAGGGCGGTGTCTCTACACCTGCAAGCTGGCGCGCACCGGCTGCGGCCATGGCCCGGCCAAGCTCATAGGCTTCATCGGCAACGATCGCGGCCACGTTGCCGCCTTTGACCATGTCAAGCGCAATTGGCTCGCTCAGATCAAGGGTGACGATCTTGGTGTCGGAGTTTCCGTTGGCGCGCAGGGCCGCCAAAACGCCTTCGGCGGGACCGGCCCATGTTACGAAAATACCCGACAGATCAGGATTGCGCAGCAGCATCGCATTGGCGATTTCCTCAGCCCGGGCCGGATCGCTGATACCGGCTTCGGCCACGATCTCGATGTTCGGATAATCATTTTCGATTGTGGTCTTGAAAGCATTGTCACGCTGGTTGGTCACATAGTACTGCGCGTCGTGAAAAATCCAACCGACAGTGCCTTCGTTGCCAATCGACGCGGCCAGTGCGTCGGCGGCCTGCTTGCCCATCTGGAACAGGTCATCCGTGACAATCGCCGCATAATCCGCCGGATGTTCGAATCCCGACGGCAAGTTGGACAGGAACACCAGCGCCACATTTTCTTCGCGTGCTTCCTGGAATGCAGCGGCAGATGTCACAGGGTCCAAAGGCAGCGAAAGGATGATGCTGGGCGACCGTGCAAGCGCGGTTTCGATATCGCTGCGCTGTTTGGCGGCGTCAAATCCGGCAGACGTCGTGGTCACCACCTCAATACCGAGGCGAGCGAATTGGTCGGTCGCACCGGCTGTCACAGCGTTCACGAAATCCGACTGGTCGTGCCAAAGAAGGGCTGCGGTGTGGCCTTGCCCCTGCAGCTTGCCTGCCAGTTCGTCTGAAACCGTAACCTCGGATGTCGGTGTTGCAGTTTCACCCTGCGGACCTACGGTTTCGGCGATTGTTGCCATCGTGGTCAGCCCAAGAAGGGCTGCTCCGGTAATCAAAAGACCAGTAAGTTTCATAAGTACTCTCCCAGTTGATGTTCAGGTTTCGGATGCTTCGCAGTAGGCCACCATGAAACGCGCGTAGGCGCGGATTGCGGTGAAGTATTCGTCGAGCGACAGGTGTTCTTGTGAGGTATGGCAGCACGCAATATCGCCGGGTGCACAATAGACGGTTGGCACATCCAGCCTATTGATCAGAAAAGAGCTTTCCGACCAAAACGGTGCGCCGCCAATCTGCCCCCGGCTAGGGTCAGCCTGGGATATGGCGTTTGCCAATATGCCGACTTCCCGCAAATCTGTTGGAATCTCCGCCGGTGTTCCGCCAAAGCGATGATCACGACCGGCGGGGTAGGCGATGTTGACGTCAATGCCGTCTTCAACAGCCGTTCCTAGAACCGCAGCCTCAAACCCGGCGACGGCGTCTTCCAGCCGGTCACCCGGCCTAAGTGAGCCAATGACCGAGAAACGGCATTCCCCCGGCACGGCTATGTATCCGCCGCCATCCAGCCCGGTGACAAGGACAGATGACTGGCCAGTCAATGGATGATGGGTCAGCGATTGGCGTGCCTCGGCGTGTTTCCATATGTTTGCAAGGATCGAATGCGTCGCCTTCAGCGCGTCAACGCCAAGGTCCGGGCGCCCGAAATAGGCTGAACGCCCGGTCACAGTGACATCGGCGATGAAGAACCCGATTTGAGCAGTGTAGACCGACAGGCTAGTTGGTTCGACATAGATTGCGAAGTCAGGCTTGGTGATTGCACCGGCCTGCACTTTCCGCGTCCAATGATCGACACCGGCGCTGATGCCGGTTCCTTGTTGGCCACTTTCTTCGTCGCCAACAAAAGCGAATGCCACATCGCCCGCCAAACAGATGCCCGCTGTATCCAGCAGATCAAGCGCGGAAATCGCGGCGCAGATACCGCCCTTTAGGTCTGAGACGCCGCGCGCCCACATCTTACCGTCAACAACTGCGCCGCCAAACGGGTCCTCGCGTTCGGTCCCCGACCAGTGATCGCTCCAGCCGTCTACGTGGACTGTATCGGTATGACCGATAAATTGAAGTCGCTTGCCCTTCCCACGCCCCAGACGCGCGCCCCAGATGTTCGGGCGCCCTGGCAGGAATTCTTCGGTTTCGGGTTCAAGGTTTCGACTGCGCATCTCATCGTTCAGAAACGCTGCGAAATTAGCCTCGTTGCCGGTAATGCTGTTGCACGCAACCGCGCCTTTAAGAAGACTTACAGCCTTTGCCTTGTCCAGCGCGCCGTCCAGTTTCTCGAACAATACGTTCGACAGCGTCATGCCGCACCCTCCCAATTGGGTGCAGAAAGCCGTGGCAGGTCAAATTCCACAGATTCCAGTCCCGCTGCAAATATGGATTGGTGCAGGTGCGTAAGCCCCACAGCGGCGCCGCCGACTAAGGCCGCATGTTCTCGAAGATCGGATCTCCGCACATCAATGGAATAGGGGAAACAAGCCTTGAGGGCAGAGATAACCCTGTCCAATAGCTCAGGTCTGTTGCCGATTGAACCGCCCAATACAACCATCGACGGGTCGACGACCGCGCCCACAGTGGCAATCAGACGGGCGATCAGGCGCGCGGTTTCATCCAACACGGTTATTGCGTGGGGGTCACTTTGGTTGGCGAGGTCAAAAAGCCGCGGGACATCAATTTGTTTGCCTGCCAATTCAGCGTATCGGTTCATCATGCCGAACGATCCAGCCTGACGTTCAAACGCGCCGGTTTTGCGTGATCCGGCATCAAATGGATCGGCACCGAATGGCAGAAAACCCAATTCGCCAGCAGCCCCCATCGCACCACGGATGATCTGCCCCCCGACAATGATCCCTGCACCGATGCCAGTTCCAAGAGAAACGAAGGCCATATTGTCGACATCCGACGCACAACCGCTCCAATGTTCTCCGATCGCCGCGAGGTTCACATCGTTTTCGACCTGAACCGCGAACCCAAGTTCACTTTCCAATTCGGCCACAAAATCAATGTTCTCGATGCCGCTGATGTTCGGCGCCATCTTGACCGAGCCATTGCCTCGATCCGGCACACCCGGCACACCAACAGCCGCAAACATAACGCGCGACCAATCGACGCTGGCAGCCTGGGCCGCCCGTCGGCACAGATCCCGGATCTGGCGCGCAACATCGGCACCACCGCGCGGATTGGTCGTTTCGGTTACCTCTGACACCACGCGACAAGACAGATCAATGATGGCAGCTCGCACCTTTGTGCCACCCAGATCAACGCCGCACACATATGCGGCTTCAGGTACAAGTTGATAGGTGGTGGCCGTGCGTCCGACGTGTCCAGACGTGCGGCCAGTTTCGATGATCCATCCTTCGGTCTCCAGATCGGAAACGATCTCGGAAACGGTCTGCTTTGAGAGCCCCACTTCTTTAGCAATGCTGGCACGCGAGATCGGCGCTGATGCCACAATCGCCTGCATGATCGCACTACGTGAGAACTGGCGGGATAGTTTTTTTGATCCGATCACACGTCCGACTCCATTAGTTCGTATACTGAACGAATTAATGGATGATTTGTCAAGTTGGATCTGGTGGACTCCACTTAACCTGCAGAAAAAATTGATTTTTACCTATGTTGAACTTGGCGTCTCGCGAGGCTTCCAGCAGTACGTCCAGCTTTCAATGCCCAAAAATGGAATCACCCACTCAAGAAATGCAGACGTTCGTTGTGGGCGCTGCATTTGGAACTCTGGGCTCGAAACCGACCTTGGGACGTTCGTCTAACGACACGCTGAAGTTGTGGCGAGATTTCATAAGCTGTCCTAAAACGGTCGAATCTGCCGTTTTTCAGCTCACAACGGCCCGGCGAACTACCACCATGCATGGCGCTAAGCGCTTCCGATAGCGTGGATGTCGGCTGAGCGGACGGAGCTGACCTTGGAGATTTTTCATCCAATGTCTGCTTTTACAAGGCTGCACTTGCGGCGGAAAATACCTCGGGCGGAAACGGAAGTTCGCTGCAGACGTGTAGCAGGAAGGCTGTGAGGTAATCAGCGGGCAATAAAGAAAATTAGGTCCAGCAATCATTCTGCGCCGCCTCAGGACCGTCGTCAGCACAACGCCGCCTTTGGGGGAGTGTCATGAAGTCTGTGTTTCTGGCCCTGACCTTTCGGGTTTCAGATGGATTCACGCACAGAAGCGCTCCTCGAAACCGACAGCAGATTGGTTGCGGGCAGCATGCCACACTCGGACATTCCGTCGATCCTTTAAAAAAGTTGCGGATTGCGAGGCAGATAAGCTTGGTTGCCAGGTCGTCGGTGGTGACGAATTCCGGGTCTTGATCGATTTGCGGATTTCCCATTTTATTTCACGGCGTTGGTCGTACGGACGATCTTTGGGATTGCTGGATCGAAAGGCAAAGAAAGGGATAACTTCTTGCCATGCTCGCCGCAATGCCGGCCCAATCGAGACGCGATTCCCGGCCCATTTTTTCTCAAACGCATTGAGCTGGGCAGCGGCCTGATCAGCGGTTGCGGCCGTGCAAAACGCGCGCAGATTGACAGCGACGGCCTTGCAGCCCTTCTAGGCGCAAAAGTTCAGGGAATGAAGCATCAGATGTACGATGCAGGTCTAGACAGCGGCCTGCGGGAATGGACTAGGCCGAACGATGGACCCATGCGCTAACCTAAAGTAGACGTCTTCATCTAGTAGAAGACAACGCGACCATTCGCTTGGCGCGGCGCGTGAATCAAGCGGCACGTGAGTAAGTCAGGATCGGAGCAGACACATTGACAGAGAATTCACCTCTGCGACGCCGGGATAAGCGGGTTCTGCTATCGGTGATCATGCCTGCATATAATGAAGAAGGCAGTATTGTCGGGGCCGTTGTAGATGTGAAACAGCATATCTTTGCGGCCCAGCCTTCGGTCGAACTGCTGGTCATCGACGATGGGTCGACAGATGCGACCGCAGAACTGCTTGCCGGGATTGCAGCAAAAGATTCGCGCGTGCGCGTTGTCAGCCAGGAAAACAGCGGCCACGGTGCTGCTGTCATGCGCGGGCTTCAGGAGGCCGAAGGCGAGATTTTTCTGCTGCTTGATAGTGATCGGCAGATCCGACTGGACGAATTCGGGAACCATCTGACCAGCTTCCAAAACGACGGGTTGGATGCCCTGCTCGGCATACGGAAGCCGCGACAAGATCCAGCCCACAGGCTAGTGATAACCCGGCTGATGCGGTTGTTAATAGGTCTGATGTTTTCGGCAGCGCCACGCGACGCAGGCGTCCCTTATAAGCTGGTCAGGCGCAGCGCCTGGAACCGTTTCAAGCCGCTGATCAGGCAGAACTGCTGGATTCCGTCGGTTCTAATTGCCCTGATCATGCTGCGGAACTTCCCATACGTAACCCGTGAGGTGACGGTGACTCACCTAAAACGCGAATCTGGCACTTCGACCCTCAATGTACGGCGTCTGACTGTTTTTTGTGCTCATGCTGTGACAGACCTGTTCGATCTGCGCCGCAGAATCGGTAAAATCGGCAAATCTCATTGATATGCGCCCGGGTTCGAGTAGGGTCGCACGAGATGGGACGCGAGATGCAGACTTATTGGCAATTGCTGCGCAGCAGCTCCGGGTGGTTTTTTTCCGCGCTGATCGCCGCTTTCCTTGTTGTTGCATCCCTTCCGGCCGAGGCGCGCAACGTGCCGGGTTCAACAACGTCGGTGACGGATGAACTCTCCGAGGCGTCGACCGATATTCTGGTGCGCGATGTAAAAAGCGCATTGCGCAAGCTTCGCCCGGACGATCGTGAACCAGCGTCAGGATTCTCATTCAGCCCCGGGGTAACCAGAAATGATGGGCAAGGGGATCTGACCGGTCTTTCCGGATCGGCTGTTGGGCCAACATTCTCGGTATTTGCAGATGCAAGTTTCCGCGCAATCGAGGATACCGACGATCTGGATTACGACATGGCGGCGGGCGCGCTGGTGCTGACCTATCGGACCGCGCCCGGATCGCAGATATTCGGTGGTCTGATCTTCGAGGACGGTGACGGTACAACACCCTTCAACAGCGGCACGCTGGAATCCGAAGGCCGCGGCTTCACGCTGGGCTTTGACCATCAGCTTGCCGATGATGTCTATGTAACGCTGGTTCTTGGACGGTTGGATCTAGATTACGACTTTTCGCGAAGTGCGGGCGCAATAACAGGCTCCTTCGGTGCCGAGCGCATCTTCGCCGACCTTACCGTGGAAGCACTTCTGCATGGCGCATCTACGCAAACAACACTTGGGTTTGGCCTGCGGCATGTTAAGCAAGACAATGACGGCTATCTAGAAAATGGCGGCGGAGCGGTGGCACCGTCGTCCTTTGAATCCTCATCTTTGGTTCTGGCAAGCCGGACCGATTTCACCGACACCATGAATGGTGGTTCGCCATTTATCGAGGCCGATCTGCGCCATGATTTCAGCGGTGAAAGCCTGTTGCCACCCGGTGTCTTTGATCCCGACCAGGAGGAAACACACCTGCGTCTTGGATTCGGGGTAGCTTTATCGGGGCCCAGTCACGAAATCGAAGCGGGTATTGGCGCGAACTTCAACGAAGACGGGCGCGCGGGATACGACGCACGCGCGCAGGTACACTTCAGGTTCTAGCCGTTGAACCTGGCCCGCACTACAAGCAGATCAATGCTCTGGTCTTTCGTTGTTTTGGCGATTTTGCTCGTATTGGTTTCCAATGGGCCCTCGCAGATCGCTTTCGAAGCACTTGCGTCCGCGTTGGCCTTTTTCGCCGGCCAATTTTTGACGATTGGCGGTTTTGACGTCTTGCGATCCGGCGCCGAACTGCGCGCCATTGATGGCCAATGGGCGGTTAAGGTGACCGAGGTCTGCGACGGCCATGGGCTATTGGCGGCGTGGCTGCTTCTGGCGATGGTCTGGAAAGGTCCGCGCCCTACCAGGGCAGCAATCCGATGGTTACTTGCAGGGGTGGTTGCGATTCAGGCTTTCAACCTTGCCCGGATTATCATTCTTGCGGCCACCATCGCCACCAGCCCTGGAACATTCGAGTTCATGCATCTGACAGTTTTTCCATTGGCAACAGCGCTGCTGATGGTGACACTAGCGGCGCCTATGGCGGGGATTGCTCTGCGACATTTGGCTTTGATCGCGATGATTGCAATCATGACGTCGCTCGTCTGGTATGCGTTGTCGGGGCCGCTCTCAGCGCTCGTCTTGGCCCCCTCGGCGAATCTGATACTCGGATTTCTGCAACCAGAAGCATTGGGACTGCTTGAAGAGCGAAGCGCGACTTGGGTTCTGCGCACCCGGTTCGTCGCGTCGGCTGAACCGCTCCGCCTGCACCTGGCTGCAATCAACCCGGCGGATTTCGCAATTTTCTTGCCGGTGCTGCTTGCGGTCCTGGCATTTTCGCGTCGGCTGGGACAGGCAGTTGTAGTTCTGGCTGCGTCACTGATCATGGCGACGCTCGCGACCGCATTGGGTGCCATGACTGCGGCCTGGTCCCTGGTCGAGCATCTTGGCGTTCGCACGATGGTGATCGACATCGGCTCGGGGCAAGTTCGAGAAGTCGCCTATTCACTACCGGCAGAAACGCTCAGATCAGGGGCAGCGGTGGTTCAGAACACGATCGTACATTTCAATCTTCTGGTGCTTCCGGCTGTCTGCCTGACGACGTTACGGAAGGCTGCAGATGCTGATTGACCGGCTGATAGCAGCAGTTGGCTATCGAAGGCTGCTTGCACTGGTCATCTGTCTGGCATTCATCCTGCGCGTTCAGGGGATGGACTGGGATGCCTGGTACGGCTTTCACCCGGATGAGGACAACTTGGTCAGGGCAGCCCTAACGCTGTCATTCCCAAACGCGATGATCTCGGATTTTCATGCGTACAATGGCTTGTCCGTTGCCTTGCCCCGGCTGCTGGCATGGGCGTCGCCCGGAATCGAGGTGACACATGCAGGTATCTTGTGGGCCGCGCGCCTGATTTCCGCACTGTCGAGCACAGCTGCTGTGGTAGTGGGCGCGCTGTTGGGACGGGCAATTGTCGGAACCGCAGCAGGGCTGACCGCGGCAGTTCTGTTGGCAACCAGCGCTCCGCTAATACAGTTTTCGCACTTCGGGACAACCGAAAGCGCGCTTATCCTGACAGTTCTGTTGCTGTGGTATTCATCGGTTATGTTCCTGCGCGACCCGACAGCCGTCTGGAAATACGCGATAGCCTGGGGCATTATTCTGGGCATCGGTTTGGGGATGAAAACCGCAGCGGCGCCGATGGCCGTGATCCCGCTTACGGCCGTTCTGTTGCGGTTACGGCAGATCGGTCTTGCTGGTGGTCCAGCAGCGGCGCTTTGCGCGTTGGTCTGCGTTACCCTTCTGCTTGCCAGCACACCGGCCCTGATCTTCAGAGCGTCTGACTATTTTGCTACGATGGCATTTGAACGTGACGTAGTGTCCGGTGCGGTTGATGTGTTCTGGACATGGCAATTCGCGGGCGCCCGGAATGGTGTGTTTGAAATTCAGCAACTTTGGGGGCTGATGGGTGGCCCACTTCTGCTGATATCGGCCTTCGGCGTTGTGCAGTTGCTTCGCCGTGATCGTGCGCCTGTCCTTCTGGCTTTGGTGTTTCTTGTCATCTACTGCGCAATCACCTTTTGCTGGCACGCAAAATTCGTGCGCTATCTGGCACCGATTCTGCCGATCTTGATCGTTCTCGCTGCACCGGCAGTTGCGGGCGCCCTGAACGGTCGCTTCGGTCACTTTTCTTTGTCTGTTGCGGCTGCTGCTGTCGCATTATTCGTTGCAAAGGGACTATCGCAAGCCGCTGGTTACCAATCGCCCGACCCCCGGCTGGTGGCCGCCGAATGGCTGCGCGGACATGTAGCGCATGGTGAGGTCGTTCTGATCGAGCCGCGCGATGTCGGCGCTAGCGGGCTATACCCACTTACAACAAGGGAATTGCCGGTCACGAATCAATCTGATGCGCGGACAGATGCCATCTCCGAGGCGCTTGCCACGGCAGACTGGCTGGTGCTGTTCAGCCGCAGGCACTGGGCCGTCCTGCCGCGCCTTCCCGACCGATTTCCCGGTATGTGTGATGTCTACCTTGGCCTTTTGCGCGGAGAGTTCGGCTATGAGGTGGTGCGCAGTTTCCGGCGGGGCGCGCCCCTTTACAACCTGTTTCGGCCCGGGCTTTCGGCCGAAGAGACCCGCGTCGTCTTTGACAGCCCCAGTGTCGTGGTCCTGAAAAAACGGCGACAACTTGGCGCTGACGAAATTGCTAGACGCGCAAATGTGCGCAATGAGCGTTGCAGCGTTCCGCTTATCGCCCGGGAACTGGAACGGCGTCGCTGATGGGCAGTCTTCCGGGAAATGAGCTCGTCCAGGTGGCACGTTGGGTCATGTGGCTTTTCGCTGTTTCGGTCTTTGTTTACCCGATCGTGGCGAGGGCGCTTCCAGACCTTGTCGCCGCGCGTTTCGTGGCGGCAAAATTGCTTGGCTGGGTGCTGTTTGCCTATGTGCCCTGGCTGTTTGCTTCGTTCGGGCTAGCTTCGTTTGAGCAGTCCGGCCCATTGGTCGGTGTTGTGGCTCTGGGCATTGTGTTTGCGGTGATGAGGCCTTCAGCAGACCTCAACTGGCGATTGATACTCACTGCCGAGGCGGGGTTTCTGTTCCTGTTCTGGTTGGGTCTGGCCGTCCGAATGACCACGCCAGACCTCAGCGGTCTTGAGAAATTCATGGACCTCGGCCTGATGCAGGGGGCGATGCGCAGCGCGGGTATGCCGCCGGATGATCTCTGGTACAGCGGGCACCCGGTGAACTACTATTATTTCGGGCATGCCGCCGCGGCCCTGTTTGCGCTTCTTGCTGACGTGCCCGCCGATCATGGCTATCAACTGACTATGGCCACCCTGTTCGCCCTCACCGGTGTCGGAACATTCGCCATCGTCGCCGAGATACTGAGAAGGCAAGGGCAACGGGTTGCCACTTTGATGGCAGCCACGGCTGCGCTGCTGGTACTTTATGCCGGGAACACCCACAGTTTTCTCTATCAGCAACTGCGCCAGTTGATGCCGACAACGAAGCCAGACTTCTATTACCCGGATTCGACCCGATTCATCGGCTTTGACCCGGACACCGAGGATAAGGCCTTCACCGAGTTCATCGCCTACGGCTTCAAAGTCGGTGACATGCATGCCCATGTGTTGGCGACGCCTATTTTTCTGCTGGCAACGCTGGTCCTGATTTCGATCTTCCGGACAGGCGTCTTGGGCCGTGTAACACACATGCAGGCTGTTTTTTTTGGTTTTACACTTGGGGTCAGTTACATCACCAACGGCTGGGACCTGGCAATTCTTGGCCTGCCTGCTACGCTGATCTTTGCCTTGTTCCTGGTTCGCTGTCGGCAGTGGTCAGCGCTTGACCGGTTGGCGGCGCTGGCGGTTCTCGGGCTGGCGGTGGCCTTCGTCACCGCAGCACCATTCGTCGCCACATTTCATCCATTCGTGGAAGGACTGAAACCTGTCGCCGGAGTCAGCCCGGCATGGCAACTGGCTGTCATTTACGGCCACGGGTTACCTGCCATGGCGGCGCTAATCTTCCTCACCACCATTCGCGGTAATACAGAGCCCGAGGTCCTGTTTGCCACGCTGCTGGCTTTTGCGACGACCTTCCTGATTCTAATCCCCGAAGTTGTCTACGTCGACGACATCTATGGTGATGATTACCGGCGCGCGAATACTATGTTCAAACTCAGCTTTCGCGCCCAGCTATGGCTTTTCATCGTCATAGCCTGTGCGTCGGGCTTTCTGCTGCGCCGATCGCTCATCGCGGCCTTTGTGGTGGCACTTCCTGCGTTGATGACATTCAGCTATCTCACGCACACTTGGAGTCCGCCCAGCGCGATCCGTACGCTCGACGGACTGGCATTCTTACAGGATGAGAGAGAGTTGGTGGCCGAAATCAGCCGCCTGCCTTTCTCACCCGGAGACGTTATTGTTGAAGCCGATGGCGCCAGTTTTACGCTCGAATCGCGCATTTCGGTGGCCGCAGGTGTTCCCACCATACTTGGCTGGCAGGGTCATGAGCGCTTGTGGCGCAACGACTTCGTTGGGCCGCGCGACCGCGCCGCCGTCGTGGTCGAAGTCTACGAGACCCGTGATCAGACCAGGCGATGTGACCTGCTACGCGAGTTTTCAGCGCGATATGTCGCCGTCGGCCAGGTCGAACGGGCCAAATACCCGACACTCGCAGAGGATCTGATTCTGCGTCTTGGCCCGAAACTCATCGATACGGATGCCGGCTATGTTGTGCGCGTCGACGACAGCGGTTGCAGTCCATGAAACTGGCCTGGCTGATGGCGCGGCTTGTCTTTACCCTAGCCGCCCTTTCCCTGGCATTCGGCATGTTTTCAAGCAACCTCAGCGACTTCCTGCTGAAGCAGGTCCACATGGGATGGCTTCTGTGTTCCGCACTACTTCACCTTCTGATCCTGCTGGTCGGGGCGGCACGGCTTGGGCTACTGCATCGGGCGACGACATCGGGTCCGCCGATTCGATTGACAAAGTTGACTGCGATCAACTGGTCGGGATTTGCTGTCGGGCAGGTCGCGCTGGGGACGCTGGGCGGGGATGCACTTCGGCTGGTGCTGCTGAACCGGGCCGGTTCGGGTTGGCGACGATCGACGATCCTGTTGATAGTCGATAGGTTTTTCGGCCTCGCAGGACTTGCCTGTGTTGGCTTTGTTGCTTTCTGGGCGCTCACGGGGTTCGATCTGCGGTTTTTGGCAGTTCTGGGGCTTGCCACGGCTGCCCTGCTGATCACTACGGCGTTGGTTTTCAGATACGCGCGGGCACGCTTCGGGCGCTGGCCGGCTTTTCCGCATGACCTGTTCAGCGCAACTGGTAAAGCCTTTGCCTTGAGCGTCGCGCCGATGGCATTGGCGCTGGCGCTGATTGGCCATGCGCTAAGCATCTCTGTTTTCTGTTCCATCGGCTACGCCTTCGGCTTTGCGCCGCCGTTGCTCGCGACGGTACCAGCAGTAGCCATCGGCCTGTTCGCCGCGGCATTGCCGATTTCGCTGGGCGGTTGGGGTGTGCGGGAGCTGACGATTGCCGGATCATATGTGGCATTCGGACAGGCATATCCGCAGGCGGTCGAGGTCACAGTCCTGTTCGGGCTGAGCCAGATCGCAATGGCAATTCCGGGTCTGCTCGCCCTTTGGATGGAGCCGAGAATTGGCCGATAGACCGGGCCAGCGATAGTGGCGCGCAGGGGGGGGCAATCGCCGCCCTACGCCTAGTGCCGATCAGCCGCGCCCATGCACGGAAACCGTAGAATCAATGTAGCCTGTGACGATAAAACAGCCAATATCAGCTATTCCTATTCCCAGTCCGGAACAGATCGGCTAGAAATCTAAGATATCAAGATTGGTGGGGCTGCGCGTGCCAAAGCAAAGAATGTCGTCACTGACCAGGACGCTGTGCGCTCTGACCGTCCTCATTGGGGCTGGTTCGGTGTCGGCTCAGACGACGAATACACCAACCCCCGTTCTGCCGACGCCCACTGCAACCCCAACGCCTATTCCGCCGACGCCCACTCAGATCCCGCCGACGCCCACTGCAACCCCAACGCCTATTCCGCCGACGCCCACTCAAATCCCGCCGACGCCCACTGCAACCCCAACGCCCAGTCCGCCAACGCCCACTCAGATCCCGCCAACGCCCACAAACACGCCGACACCCGTGGCGCCAACGCTGACGGGAACATTGACGCCGACGCCACTCCAGCCAACAAGCACTTCGACTGTGACACCAGCGGACGTGCCCGGAGTTCCGGGATCGAACCCAACGACGCGGATATCATGGTTGCTGCTGTTCGGCGTGGCTGTGTTTGGTGTGCTGCTGATCTGGGCGCGCCGGCCCTCGGACTAAAGGCTGATCCGGCGCTGGAAACTTCACCCATTTCAGATCCTCTCCGAAGTGAGTGCCTTATCCATGAAAGTGAAAGCTGCTGAACTGGGTCGGGATCACAAGGTCCTGCCTGGGACAGAATCTAAACTATTGGAACTTGCCATTGTCGCGGCGGTTATTGCCTTTTACTTCGCCACGCGCGCCTATGGCATAGTCGACTTCCCGCCGTTCTTCTTCGGAGATGAAGCCGTTCAGGCCAATCACGCCGCAGAGCTGATTTCCAATCGCGGCTATGACAGGGAAGGAACCTTTCTGCCGACGTATTTTGTGAACGGATCACAACATAATCTGGGCACCTCGGTCTATATCCACGCAGCCAGCATCGTAACATTTGGTAAATCCGTTCTGGTGGTGCGTCTGACATCAGTCGCCTTCACTTGCCTTGCCGTGATTTGGATGTGTCGCACGATGAAGTTCTGCTTTGGCATGCGTCATTGGTGGCTGGTCGGCTTTCTGCTTGCGTCGGTCCCAGCATGGTACCTGCACGCACGGACAGCCTTTGAGACGATGATCGCGGCAAGCCTGTTTTCTGGCGTAATCTACTACTACCTGCTCTACCGTGGTGGTCGGTTCGCTGCCCTTTTGCCTGTCGCGATCTGCACCGCGCTGATGTTTTACGCCTACAATCCTGCACGTATGGTAGTGCTTGCATTCGCGCTTTTCGTCCTGATTGCCGAGGCCAGGTTCCTTTTTCGACACAGGATCGCAACCCTAGCCCTGATCACAGTGCTTCTTCTTCTGGCCCTACCGTTGCTTCGGTTCACACTCGCGCACCCCGATGCCATCAGCCAAAGCCTGCGCCTCAACTCAAGCGTCATAGTTGCCGGCAAGACATTAGCCGAAACCGTGTCAGCTTACCTGACACTCTACGTGCAATCTCTTGACCCGCGCTATTGGTTCCTGGGCCAAGAAGTCGAGCAGATACGCCATGTCATGAAAGGCTACGGCCATCTGTTTTGGCCGACGATCATTCCGTTCCTGATCGGGCTAGGAATCTGCGTTCGGCGCATCGGTGATTACAGGTATCGCGCGCTGATCCTTGCGCTGATCGCGGCCCCGACCGGCGCAGCAATGGTCGGCCCCTACATAACGCGACTGATGATGGTGATCATCCCCTACGTCATTATCGTCAGCCTTGGCCTCGACCAGATCATTCGCTGGCTGATTGTTGCGGTGGGCCGGTCGCGCGTAGCGCGGAAAGTCAGAATTGCCGCCGCCATCCCGGTTTCGGTTGCAGTGCTTCTGGCTGGCCAGACGCTGTTCATGACGATTGATGCCAGCAGGAACGGTTCAACGTGGTTTTCGGACTATTCGATAACAGGTTACCAGTTTGGGGCCCGGCAGGTGTTCAGCCGGGTCGTCGAGGAAACTGCGCGCACACCCGAACGTGATATCTATGTATCGCACATTTGGGCCAATGGCGCCGATGAAGTCGCACGCTTCTTTCTGGGTGATCCGCTTCCGGTGCAGATGGCATCAGTCGGGGACCAGATATCCAGGCAGGAACTGCCGCTTTCCGACAACCCGCTGTTCTTTATTCATTCGAGCGAGTTGCCGGATTTTCTTGCGATACCATTTCTTGAAGGCTTTCAGGAAGAAGGGCGGATCCTGCGCCCGGATGGTGCGCCCGGATTTTATCTGATTGCGGCGCGGTACACCGTCGCCGCACCCGAATTTTTTCGCGCGGCAAGCCGGGAACTTGAAAAAATGGTGGTGAGCGAGGTGACCATAGATGGCCGCCCCGCCATTGTGAACCATTCCCAGTTCGATCTCGGAAATCTGGAAGCCGTGTTTGACGGCAATCCATTCTCGCTTGTTCGAACGGCGGTCCACAACCCTGCGGTGCTTGAGATCACCTTCGACGCGCCGCATCCGATCACAGGCTTGCTCGTCAATCTGAGCGACCGCCCCGTGAACGTTGATGTTTACCTTGCCGATAGTAAAGGCCAACCCGTGGGGCAATTTCATCTGACCGCAAAGCAGATTGGAGATGACGGAGTGGCGCGGATGTCGCTTTCGAGGCCGGTCGAGGTTGCCAAAGTACGGTTGGAGTTGTTTGATCCCAACCAAAGCGCGAGGGGCCATCTGCATCTTTGGGAAATCGGATTCCAGCAGTGAAATGACACTTCAGCCATCGCCCCGTGTCGTCCACAGCATTGGAAACGGGCATACACAATGAGCGCAGCCGTTCTTGTAATCGGAGCCGGGATTAGCGGCGCAACGGTGGCACGCAGGCTTGCAGACGCGGGCCGCGACGTTGTCGTGATTGATGAGGCCCGGCATGTCGCCGGAAACTGTCATACCGAGATCGATCCAGAAACGGGCGTCCTAATTCACCGGTTCGGCCCGCATATCTTTCATACCGACGATGATGCGGTAAGGGATTTCCTGGCCCGCTTCGCGTTATTTGAGCCCTATCGTCACCGCGTTTTCGCGGTTGCCAACGGGCAATTCTTTCGCCTTCCAATCAACCTGCATACTCTGTCGCAGTTCTTCGGTCGGGTCTTCACACCTGATGAAGCCCGCGCGCACCTTGAATCAGTAGCCTCTACCGGAGCAGATGCGGATTCATTCGAGGCGCGCGCACTCGAACTGATGGGGCCCGACCTCTATGCTGCGTTCTTCCAGGGTTACACACGCAAGCAATGGGGCTGCGATCCTGCCGAACTGCCCTCAAGCATCCTCAGGCGGCTGCCATTCAGATTTGACGCGGACGACAACTATTTCCATCACACGTTCCAGGCGCTGCCCCACAAGGGCTACACCCACCTGATCGAGACTATGCTGAACGACGATCAGATACAGCTTCGCCTTGGGCTGGCGGCCGAGGCCGTCGGCTTGGAAGACTTCGCCCATGTGTTTCACTCGGGCGCGATTGACCGGCACTACAAGTATCAATTTGGCGCATTGAGTTATCGGACGCTGCAATTTGAAGACCGGGCGGTGGATGGCGATTTTCAGGGCACACCGGTGGTGAATTATTGCGATCAGGATATTCAGCATACGCGGATCACCGAACACCGGCACTTGGCGCCGTGGCGCTTGTACAAAGGCAAGGGCGTGATCAGCATTGAAACATCGCACGCGGCTCAGCCGGGTGACCGCCTCTATTATCCAGTGCATCGTAAGGTGGATCTCGAAAGGCTCGACTTATATTGCCAGCTTGCAGAAGCTGAACAAAACCTGACGTTCGTCGGTCGACTGGGGCGCTACACCTACATTGATATGGACCTTGCATGTCGGCAGGCACTTGATGCCGCCGATGATTACCTAGACCGCAACGGATAGAGCCCTGAAGCGCTATTCATCGAGCGCCGACAGAAGAAGTGCGCGCGCCTTGACCTCGTCAAAACAGGGTTCGCGACGGAAAATCTCGACATCCGGGTGGTCGTAGACGCGCCAGGGCTCTTGCGCCCAGGTATCGTCGAAGGGAAAGCCCGGCAGTGGATAACCCCGCCGCTGGCTGAATACGGACTTATAGCACAGGCTGCCATCGCTCAGAAATCGATAGTATGCGGCTGTCATCGGGTAGGTTTCGGTCATATGAGGGATGACCTCACGTTGGCGCCCTGACGAGACCGCGACATAGTCCGCCCCGGCAAGTGCGCGAGCCAGTTTGGTTGCTTTTTCAGGGGCGTCCGGATCGAGAATGTCGAGCTTGATCAGCTCGAAGTGGTCATCGTGCGTCGGCCAGCGAGCGAAACTTTCACCGGGCAGACGGATGATGACTGGCAATTCCTCGTCCCAGGCCGTTTCGTTTGCGATGGCCGTGCCGCGCGGAAATAGCCAAAGCCAGTGGGCAGCTTTGATGCGGGGATGGTTGCCGTCATGCAGGGCAACCGTTCCCGCACCCCACCAGACAGCCAGAAGCACTGCACCCAAAACCACGGGGGCTCGCATCCTAGCCAGGGAAACAGTCACCAGGACGGCCATTACCGGAATGGCTGGGGCAGCATAACGCAGCGGGGCCACTTCGGCGGCGATCGTTGTGGTGATGAATGCGATGGCGGCCGTCGCCGGAACAAGAAGCTGGGTGACTGCCGCTTTCCCCAATGTGCCGCGCATCACCTGGCAGGATAGCAGGAGTGTTGCCATAGCTAGCAGCGGGCCGGAACCGAAGACCGCGAAGTCGCGCAAGAAATCCAGACTGCTGTACAGATGCAGCCAGCTCCAATTCGGGGGATGGTGCGGATCCAGTGTTATGGCGACAAGTTCCTGAAAATTGCCGAGGAACGCCTCGGACATCGCCAGCCCCAGCGGTCCAGGCCCGGCGAAGGCGAAGGGATTGAACACCCTGAATGCCAGGAAGGCGCAGATGGCCAGTATCAGGGCAACGCGGGCAGCGGCACGATAGCCGATCCGGGCTGAAACGAGCGCAATGGCAACCACTGCGGGTGCAAGCATGACTGCTGCGGTTGCCTTCATAGCAACGGCAGCGCCCACAGTCGCACCAGCAAGCGAGGCCTTTCGGATGTCTGCCTGACCGGCAAGCCTGTTCAGGGCAAACAGGGACCATGCGACAGTCGCGGTCAACCACGCATCGACTGTGAAGAAATTCGAAAGCTGCAATGCCGTTGGCGCTGCCGCATAAAGGATCGCCGCGGCAAGTGCGGCTGGAACTGACCTGACCAAGGACCAGCCTAGCATGAATACAGCAAGCACCGTGGAAGCATCCAGAATTGCCGTCATCGTCCGCGCAAGGATAAGGATCTCCTGCCAGTCTGAGGCGCCGACAATGCGCGACACCAACGCGACGAATAGAACCGGCGCTTCGCCATAAACATAGAATCCGTCGTTCTGGCGCGGATTCAACGGCGAGGTTTCAGCCGAAAACCAAAGCTCAAACAGGCCAAGGCTGCTGACATCCGCGTTGCCCCAACGTTCGAGCATCCCTGTGACGACAAACATCATGTGCCGTTCGTCAGGATGAAGATTTGCGAATCCGTCCCATGCCGTGCCGTTCATCCGAATCCAAGCTGCTGCGCAGACGACGGCCAGTGCAGCGCCAAGGGCAAGAAGGCTTGGATCGAAGCGTTGCGACGTGTTCATGATCTTGCGCAATGGCCAACGACTTTCCGACATGTGTCCCCGCTCGGGCGTGTTCAGACATAGGCCAGACGCCAGGGCGTGTCACTGCGATGCCCGCAAGATCACCCGCGAAGAACATGAAGACGCCCGGGATGTCGCACGTGCCATCGCCAAGACACCCCAGTACAAGGTCTCGGTGAAGCTCAGGAAGAAGGTCGAGATGCTCTTCGCGCATCTCAAACGCATTCTCGGTCTGGGGCGACTCCGATTACGTGGCCCCTGTGGCGCAAATGACGAATTCATCCTCGCCGCAACTGCCCAGAACCTCCGCAAACTGGCCAAGCTCTTTCCTGCACCGCAGCATCCAAGAAATGCCTGAGCAGAATGGCTTGCGCTCAGTTCGACACGCCACATTCTGCGCCAGCAACACGTTGCTTTTCAACAGAACCGGGCGAGAGCCGAATTTCGCGGCAGGTGCATCGACGACTCCGGTGAATTGTTGAAGCGGACGTTCAGGTGGCATTGAATCTCAGTCTCACTCTGCACTGCCGAAAGGCGGCAACGAGTCCATTTCAAACAGAATTCTGCCGCGCGGCAAACGTTTGTCGTTCGGGTGCGAGCCACGGACAGTTGAATCTGTCGTGGTCCGCAACACGCGGGCAACGCGAACATTGGGTCTGAAGTCCAGTGCGATGCCGAACGAAGCGCTTGATAACTGCCGGGACGAAAGCGTCAGCTATTAGCTACGCCTAAGACCGCGAAGGAAGGCCTCGGTCGTGTTCTCGGATGGAAATGGTTCGTCGGGAATTGGAACGTCCAGAAATTGACAGAACGGTTGCCAGCCATCTTTGACGTTCACAACCAAAAGCTTCTCTGGAGGGACTGTGTCGATCACATCCTGATTGTGACGCATGAACAACTCTTTGGCAAAGATCGGATCATCGAGATTTCCTTGAAACAGCTGTTCCGAAACCAGATTGTGGGCAAATCGAAGCTGTTCGCGACGAACAGGGTTGGGTGCGCCATCGCGGCTTTGGAAACCACGCATGATGGTCTGCGTCATGCTGTCATACCATTCGTCTGGATCCCGGACAGTCAGGATAACCTTGGCATCCGAATAGTACGCAATGAGTGCGCGCCAGAAAAACGCACCCGGCCAGTCGACTTGCGACCTATAGCCATGAAGAACCTCATTCCAATCGTGAACGTTATCAGCCGCGACGCCCTGCCAAACCTGAATGGTTTCCGGGTGGGAAAGCAACTCGTGCATGTGATGGCACGGTCCAAATCCCAAAACCTCGAGCGCAAGTTTGGTGGATTTGGTGCCGGTGCGACCCATTCCCGCACCGATTATCTTTAGTGTCATCGATTGACGCCTATCGGAAAAAGAGAGGATTGGTGCCGAAACATGCAATGAAAAAGGGCAACCGAAGCTGCCCTTGACGTTGTCTGAGGTTCAGTTGTGCCTCAGAACTTCATTTCCAATCGCAACGAAGCACTGTTCATCTTGGCTGAACCATAGGCTGAGTGCCCGCCATCCATATTCCGGCGCATGAGTTCGGCACCAACAGCAAAGTTTTCGTTTATCATGTGACTGACGCCAATGCCGACGTTCGTGCCCGATATGGTGTAGTCGCCAACAACGGTGTCACGAGTGCCAACAGATAGGCCCGCGAATCCATAGACAAGCGTCTTGCCCATTGATTGCCCGACGCGCCCTTTTACGTCGAAAATATTGCTGATTGTAAGATAATCCGATCCGGGGCCGGGGCCGACGCCGCTGTAACTCATATCGACATCGCCGAGAGACAGTGCAAGTTCGACGCCGGCCACGGTATTTCCGTTCCCAACGTTCCAATTATGACCGGCAAACACGGAGCCATTGTGACCGCCGATGCCGTATTCACTACTACCACTAAGACCGGTGGCAATGTCACCTGAATTGTAGTTCAAACTAACGCCGCCGTAGAAGCCCGACCAATCCTGCGCGTGCGCAGATCCAGAAGCCGCTAACAACGCCAAAGTTGATGTTGTCGCGGAGCTTACTACAATAGATTTCTTCATTGTCTGTCTCCTACATCCTAGTGCTACGGCTTGGCCGCGTTTCACAATTACTTGAATGGTTAACCGAGCGGAAACCTCGAGTCCACATGTGGCAGCCGCGGCCGCGCCTAAGGGAAGGCAAATTGGCCACCGATGTTGCGCTTCTGACACAGAATCCCGCGGATTGGCGGCAGAGTCCTTCGTCCTCGCCGAATCAGCTTGCTTTTTCTACGGAGTGCCAGGTTGGTCGACACCGTTTGCGGCCGATCTTTGCAGGATAAGTGCTGCGCATGCGGCACGATCAGGCTTGCCCTCGCTGTCCCTCGGAATTTCGTTGATCGGAAACACGTGGCGGGGCACAACAAGCGGTGGCAGATTGCGCAAACATAGCAACCGGGCGTTCTCGACACATATGTCGATTTGGGCAAGAGGTTCGACAACGACAAACGCCAGCAATTCGGTACGAACTTTGCCCTTGGGATTTTTGAAACACACGGCATCAACCACGTCCGGCGCCATGCGGAGCATGATCTCGATCCGCGCTGCATCAATCTTCGTGCCGCCCATGTTGATGACATCATCGACGCGTCCCTCAATGCGCAGGTTGCCGTTCGATTCCCAACGGGCACGATCGCCCGGGTAGAACCAGCCATCCCGAAACGCTTTGGCCTGAGCATGCGGATTGTTCAGGTATCCATCCGCCAGATAGTCATTGCGAACCCTCACTGTTCCGGGTTCATCAATGTCGCATTCGCGACCATCGTCCGCGACAACCTGAACCTGACTGTCCAAAGATTTTCCCTGCGTCGTGACGATGCCATCTTCGTTCAACCTGTTGATGTTCATGAAACTTCTGTTCGTCTCGCTGGCGCCATAGACATCGATAACCTGGTCGAAACTCTCCAGAAGTTCCGCAATCACTTCAGCTTCAATTTTCCCGCCACCGATGTGCAGAGTCGCGATCTTTTGCTTCAGTTTCTTGCCGGACAGACTGTCTTTCACCTGTTCCGGAGACCCGTTGACCAGGTTCACTCCGTTCTCCAGCCAGAATGACGGCTTGTTACTGTCGATCAGGGTACACGGTGTCAGCAAAATCGACAAAGCTCGCGAAAGGAACGGGCGTGCGGTGCAGTTGAAAAGCGGTGCTGCAACAGTTTTGAAGGGCTCATAATCGGCCCGTGCCGCATGAACGCGTTTGCAGACCTGTTCATAGCTCAAGGCGAGGAATTTGGGTGCGCCTGTGGTTCCGGACGTGCTTGTGATGAAGAAAGCGTCACTTTTGTCTTCGTATCCTTCGAACTCATCGAGATCGCAGGAGAGACCCTCTGCTAAAACATACCGGGGCGACCAGCTCGAATCCACGATTGTCGCCTGAGCACGTTCGGCGATCTTTGCTTCGCGGGTTGCGACAAGGTGGGTTGCTTCGAAGATTCCGGCACGCGACAATGATGTGGAAGCGATTGCAAACCGACCACCGAGTACCGCTGTCGCCAGGAAAATGCCGAGCGACGCTAGCATGTCCGTCGTTTCGAGCACGACGATTGAATTCCGCCCGACGCCGTTCTCCCGAAGTTTTACCGCAAATGCGCGTACAGATGCCGCGAGATTGGCATATGTGACCGTCATGTCCTCGGCGATGATCGCCGGGTGTTCAGGGCAATTGTCGGCAACTTCCAAAAACCGAAAGCCAACGTTATAGATCTGGTTCTCGCTCATGTATGTCTCATAGGTATGGAGCAGTTGTTTTTGCGCCGATCTGCTCCGGGTTAGATATGTGCGCCCTGGCGCGCCTTGACAATCTCGATGCAAGTTCGGCGATCTGGGGTCCCATCCAAATTCACAGGAATTTCGTCGATCGGCAATATTCTCGCTGGGGTAGCTTGTCGACCGAAGTTCGCAAGGCAAAGAGTCCTAGCTTCGCTGATTATGGTATTCTTGTCGGCATCGGGTTCAGTTGCGACGAAGGCGATCAGTTCTTCGCTTGCCGACGGGCGCGGGTTTTTGAAAACCGCAGCTGCTGTAACGCCGGGCATTGACGAAATTACTGCGTCCATCAGTACAAGATTGACGTTTAGGCCGTTAATGCTGGCAATCTCCCCGCCATGCCCGACAATAACGAGCTCGCCGTTTTTACCCCATGTTCCGATATCGCCGGTGTAAAACCAGCCGTCCCGGAACGCCTCCGCTTCCGCGTCCTTGTCATTGAGGTAACCTCCTGCCAGGTAGGCATTCTTCACGCGGACCGTTCCAAGCTCGGGCGGTGTTACCGGGTTGCCGTTTTTGTCGACAATTTCAACGATCGCGTCCGTGGCCTTACCAAAGGTCATAATCTCGCCCGAAGCGACCAGTTTCCGGATATTCTTGAAACATCGGTTTCTCTCAGCTGACGAATAGAGATCCACAACGTGGTCGAAATTTGCTAACAACGAACGACATATCTCCTCGCTCATATTGCCGCCCCCAACATGAATTTGGGCAATCTTCGGATACAGAGTGACGCCTTTCAGCAAATCTGCGACCTGCGAAGGAGAGCCTGTGACCAGATTGACTTTCTGCTTCTGCCAAACGCGGAAATCGTAAGAAGTGACGAGTGTACAACCGTTAAGGAGGGCGGCCAGCGCACGGGTAATAAACGGGAATGCGGTGCAACTGAAAAGACAGGCAACTCGCGTGAAGCCCTCGACAAAATCGTCACGAACGGAATGCGCGCGCGCGATAGCGTTTGATTGGGTGAACCCAACATATCTAGGTGTTCCGGTCGTTCCAGTCGCTCTGACAATCAACCAAGTTTCTTCGTCGTTTGCCGGCCCAGGCGTAGCTATTTCAGGGGCTCTGACCAGAGTTTCCGGAGCAGCACTCCATGTCATGTCTAGTTCGACGAAATTTACCCTCTTCGAGCCTTTCGCTTCCGGCGATTTAAAAAAATGTGTTGGCTGAACCGGCTTTGTTTCGGCAAGCACTCGGTTCGCTTCAACCCATTGCGCGCCTAGCAAACTTGTTGCCAGGACAGTCGAAATGGCAACCAGCGGATCATCCGTCACGATTGCGACAATCGATCCCTGTTTCACCCCGAAATCTGTGAAGCGCACCGTAAATGCCGTGACCAGATCGCTGAGTTGGGAGTATGAAACACTCAGCTCGTCAGTGACGATCGCATCGCGATCAGGGTTGTTTTTAGCTATTTCTTGGAACAGTCTTCCAACGCAAGAACTTTGTGCCACTAGGAAAACCTCCGGATTCTTTGCAAGGTTGAATCATCGGTTAGACCAATAATAACGGCGAGTCACGTCGTCGGCAAAGGCATGGGATAATCAATACCAACGAGCCTTTCGCTACCCTTGATTTGCGACTTGTCGCTCAAAATTGGCGGTGTCCGGCAGATCGAGCACTTCTCCCAAGGTGATGTCATCAGCAAACCCAATGACGCGAGCCAGACCTCTGGGGATATAAATGCCGAACTCAGCGACTAGGCCTCGCAGGCCGTTAATGAGCTGCGTACGTTGCCGCACCAAGAGATCGCGAGCACGATGAAGCGATAGCATGGCTTGTTGCTCAACCGTCTTGGTCGCGACAAAACGCATGGTGGGACGGGTAACAGCCTCGCAGATTGCCTCAGCATCAATCGCATCGGATTTGCCGCGCTTAACGTAAGGTTTGACATACATCGGAGGGATCAGACGCACGTCATGGCCCAAGGCGGTGAGTTGACGAGCCCAGTGGTGCGCTGTGCTGCAGGACTCCATACCAATCAGGCAAGGTTCCAACTTCGCGAAGAACGGTAAAACTTGTGCACGGCGTAGCGGTTTGTTGAAGGCGACACTTTCATCTTCGGTAATTCCGTGGATCTGAAAGACGTTCTTGGCCAGATCAACACCGATTGAGGTAGCTTTCATGGGGCGGCTCCTCTCATAAGCAGATATCGACACCTGCATTATGGCGCATCGCGACGCCGGTTGGAGCAGGAGCCATCCACCCCATCGGCAATGCGGGCTGCTACTGCAGCATTTCGAAGTCGGGCTGAGAGTCTGGATTGGGCCGTTTCCAGCTAGCCTGGGTTCAATTGGGGCATGTTGCTCGTTCAGCGACCGTTGCAGAAACTACAGCTTCTCCACTAAAAACATTCAGGAAACTCGACCGAAAATGCTAGGACAAAATGAGGGAGAACGACATGCCGATTCGGACGACGTCGGGGCGTAGAAAACGTTATGCCAGTGTGCTGGACACAATTGGCGACACGCCATGCATTCGCATTAACACGGTCGCGCCGGACAATGTGGAGGTCTACGTCAAGTTTGAGGCTTTTAATCCGGCAGGATCGGTCAAGGATCGGCTTGCGTTGAACATCATTGAAGCGGCCGAGCGTAAGGGGCGGCTGAAGCCGGGACAGACAGTTGTCGAAGCGACATCGGGTAACACAGGGATTGGTTTGGCTATGGTTTGTGCGGCCAAAGGCTATCCTCTGGTTGTCACAATGGCCGACAGTTTCTCGGTCGAGCGGCGCAAGCTGATGCGTTTTCTGGGGGCCAAGGTCGTGCTGACGCCGCGTGAGCTCAAGGGGTTCGGCATGTATTCGAAGGCGAAAGAACTGGCTGAGACCAACGGATGGTTTCTGGCCAGTCAGTTTGAGACCAGCGCCAATGCGGACATCCATGAAAGCACCACGGCGCGTGAAATTCTTGCAGACTTTCACGGCGAACGTCTGGATTATTGGGTTACGGGGTACGGAACGGGGGGCACCGTGACTGGCGTCTCGCGGGTGCTCAGGGATGAGCGGCCTGATACCAAGATCATCCTGACCGAACCGGCCAATGCTGCAATTGTTTCATCGGGATATGTCAATACTCGCAATGACGCCAACCAACCGACTGAAAGTCATCCGAATTTCGAACCGCATCCTATTCAGGGCTGGACGCCAGATTTCATCCCCTACGTTCTTCAGGAGGCGATGGACAATGGCTACTACGACGAGATGCGGCCCGTCGCCGGGGCGGATGGAATTGCTTGGTCGCGCCGGCTGGCTGCGGAAGAAGGGATATTCACCGGAATTTCTGGCGGTTCCACGTTCGCGGTTGCGATGGACGTCGCCAAAGAGGCAGCCGATGGATCCGTCATACTTGTAATGTTGCCCGACACAGGTGAGCGCTATCTTTCGACTCCGCTTTTTGACGGAATTGCCGAAGACATGACCGAAGAGGAACGCGCGATTTCCCTTTCGACCCCAACAGCACAGATGGGTGGAGCGTAGCGGTCACGGCTTGCAGGCTAGGTGTCAAACCCGCTGTCCACCAATGCCCGCGTAATCCGTTCGCGCATCCGGTGGTCTTCAAAAGGGAAGGCTTCGAAAAAACGCGCGGTCGTGATGTCCGGGCGCCTCATCTTTGTGTTTTCGGCCCAAAACCGTGCCTTCTCGGTCTCGCCTGCAAGGTTCAGAGACATCGCAGCCACCTGACCCATCAGGTAATGCGCACCAGGCGCCTGTGCCGAACGTTGGCCCCATTGCCCGGCGGTCTCAAAATCCTCGTCGTTGCAATAGGACAGCGTCTGGACGCCCAGCATCGCATAGTGGAACGGGTCCAGCGGGCTGAGCGTCATGGCAATCCCGTTGCCTTCGCGCACTGATTGGCCGCCCCCGCGCAGCGCGTTGATCAGCGACTTCAGGTAATGCCCCTGTGCGAAATTGGGGGATATTGCGACACTACGATCCAGCCAGCCGACTGAGGTTGCAAGATCATTGTTCATCCATTTTGCCCGAGCCATGCAATAGTTGCAGAACGGGTCCATCGCATCGAGTTCAAGGCTGCGTTCCGCCTGGCTCAGCGCGAGCGCCTTATCCGCCTCGCGGTCTGTGCCATAACCCATGAACGCATTCTGAAATGCCACGAAGGACAGCCCAGCATGGGCTCGGGCAAAATGCGGATCGAGGGAGACAGCCCGGGAAAAATGTTCTGCCGCGATCAGGTTGTCTCTTCGGTTGTATCGATGGATGTGCTGCAGGCCGACATGATATTCCGACCATGCGTCAAGCTGTTCAGGCGGACGCGCGCGGGCCGCGTCCGCCTCGCTCTTGGACACCTGCAATTCCAGCGCGGCGATCACCTCTCTGAGGATCTGCTCGCGAAAAGCGTGTATTTCGTTCATGTCGGCGGAGAAGCGATCGGACCAGATCACTGTGCCGTCTTCGGTGCGTGCAAGCTCGACCGTCACTGACAGTCTGGAACCCGAATGCTCCAGCGTGCCTGACAGGCAATAGCGCACACCGAGAAGGTTCCGGATTGCTGTAAAGTCGGGGGACGTGTGCCGGAACCGGAAAGAAGACCCACGGGCAATGATGGAAGCGAAACGGATCCGGGACAATTCGGAGATCAGTTCGGCGGCGATGGCGTCGCCCAAGGGATCGGCTGTGCCAGGGGATTGTAGGCCAATAAGTGGCAGAACGGCGATCGACGGCTTGCCGAATAGGGGGTGGCCATGACTGTCGGCTTCGTCGGAAAGGCCGGGCCCTCGAGCGAACGTGGGATCAGAGGTTTCCAGTTCAACATCCGCGGCCATCCGAAAGCCTCGCCCGTGAAGGGTGCGAATGATTTTCTGATCCCGACCTGTGTCGCCCACGGCTTGACGGGCTTCCTTGATCGCCGTGGAAATGGCGGCGTCCGAGATCGCCAGCCCGTCCCAGATCTTCTGCACGATCTCGTCTTTGGAAACGACGCGGTCAGTATTCTCTGCCAGCAGATGAAGCAGCGCGAAAACCCGTGGCGCGACCTTGATCGGTTCACCCTGGCAGATCAATTCTCCGGACCTCGGATCGAGCGAACAACTGGCAAAGACCATCCTCATGCTGGCGACCATAGCCAGTGCCTCAGAATTTTCCAAGAAATGCTCAGACTTACCTCAAGCTTGGGGCGCTAGGCTACTGCACTTTCCTTTCATCGCAACCACGCGGGCCTTCGGCGCACAAACGCCAGCAGGACCGAACGATCGAAGGAAGGAAATGAAGATGACACTGTCAATTGTGGGATTGGGGTTCGGCCGCACCGGCACCGAATCCCTGAAAAAGGCGCTTGAAATCCTAGGCTGCGGACCCTGCTACCACATGTTCGAGGTCTTGCCGCATCAGGATCGCGTCGATGAGTGGGTCTCGCTGGTGCAGGGCAAGTCGCCCGACTGGGACAAGACCTTCGACGGATACAATGCAACCGTCGACTGGCCCGGCGCCTATTTCTGGCGCGAGCTTTCGGCCCACTACAGCGATGCAAAGTTCATTCTGACCACGCGGGATCCTGAGCACTGGTACGAGAGTATGGCGAAGACGATCCTGCCTCTGCTGAAAGCCTCCTCCGAGGATCCGAATTCGCTCGCCAACCAGATGTTCATCTCGCGAACCTTCGGGGGCAACATCGACGACCGGGATCACGTGATCGACGTTTTCAAGCGGCACAACGCAGCGGTGAAAGCGGCAATTCCGGCCAGTCAGCTTCTGGAGCTTGAGGTCGGTGCCGGCTGGGAGCGGCTTTGCGACTTCCTTGGTATGGACGTGCCCGATGTGCCCTATCCCTGGGGAAACAGCACCGACGATTTTGACGGCAACATCGACCGTGCCACGGCGCAGCGCGAAGCCGTAGAGGCCTAGCCTTTTTCAGATTAGCCCCCGCTGTGCAGCAATGCTCAGCGTTCAATTGTCCGGATCTGCTTCAGGGTCCGGCGCAACCCGGCCATCGACGGCCACACCAAATGGAGAATAGACATGAAAACCGCAACAATGACCAAAACCGCCGACAATGGCGTCAACGTTGAAGCCCTGCTGGGCGCTCGCGATGCGCTTACACAGGCACCACCTGCCGCCCAGTTCACCTGGCGCGCGAACTGCCAGTGGTTTAACGGCGCACACAGCCGTTCGACGATCAACGGCTATTTCGGGCTCGGCGAAGAGCAATCCCGGGCAACCGGGTTCGATATCGAAAGCGATCACCCGGCGCTTTTCGCCGCAACAGACAATGCCGCGACTCCCCTGGAAATCGTCCTGGCCGCGCTCGCAAGTTGCCTTACCGGCGGTGTTGCCTCGATCGCGCAACATCGTGGCGTGCAACTGAATTCTGTTCAGGTCGAGGTCGAAGGGGACATGGACATGTCCGGCGTCCTTGGCATTGATCCCGATGTACGGAACGGCTTCAGCGCCATTCGCGTCAAATTCCACATCGATGCAGACGCCCCCGCGACCGAGATCGCGGGCATCGTCGCACAGTCGCAGAAGCGCTCGGCCGTCTACGACATCATCACCAATCCCGGCAACGTCCGCACGACGATTGCCTGAAGCCTAAAGCCGCGGTGCCGGGCGACCGGCACCGCCTTATGACAGGAGCAAACGCCATGAAACGCACGACCGCCGTCATCATCGGCGCTGGACAATCCGGCCTCGCCATGAGTTTCGAATTGATGCAACGCGGCATCGATCACATTGTCCTTGAGCGCGGCGAGGTTGCCAATTCCTGGCGGCACGAGCGCTGGGACAGCCTCAAGCTGCTTACCCCCAATCGGATGAATGCACTGCCCGGGCTGCCCTATGCCGGGCCCGATGCAGACGGGTTTATGAGTGTCCGTGAACTGGTTACGCGGTTCGACACGTGCCTCTCGCGGACATCTTTTCCGATCGATACCGGAACAACCGTGCTCTCTGTCGCACCATCAGACCGGGGCTATCGCGTCCAGACCGATCAGGGTGCGCTGGAGGCAAATGCCGTCGTCATGGCCACAGGGGCCTGCAATCACCCAAAAATCCCGGCTTTCGCCAAGGCAGCATCCGACGACATGGTTCAGACTTCGCCTCTCAGCTACAAGCGACCGTCGGATTTACCGGAGGGCAAAACTCTGGTGGTGGGCGCATCGGCGTCGGGTTTGCAACTGGCGCGCGAGCTTCAACTGTCTGGGCGTCAGGTCACTTTGGCCGTTGGTAATCATACCCGCATGCCACGTCGCTATCGGGGCCGCGATATTCTCGAATGGATGGGGCGTATCGGCGTGACCAGCACGCTTTATTCGGACCTGCCCGATCTCGACCGGGTCCGGCGCCTACCGTCTCCGTCGCTGACCGCAGACGATACATTAGATCTGAACCTGCTTCAGGAATTTGGGGTGGAACTGGTTGGCCGCTGCGTTGGTCTCGACGGCGAAGAGGCGCACTTCGCGGGCAGTCTGGCAAATACCTGTGCCTCCGCCGATTTGAAGATGACCCGCCTGCTTGCCTCGATCGATGCCTTTGCGGACCAACATAATCCTAAGGACTGCCCTGCAGATGACGCGCCCCTGGCGCCAACGCAGCTTCCCGACGGTCCGCGGCTGCGCATCAATCTGGCTCGGGAGGGATTTACATCGATCCTGTGGGCGACTGGCTTTGCGCCGGACTTCACCTGGCTTCGGGCGCCTCATTTCGACGCCAAAGGTCGGCTCATGCACGATGGCGGTGTCGTGACCAAAGGCTTATACGTTATGGGTCTGCCCTACCTGCGCTATCGGCGATCAACCCTGCTCTTCGGTGCGGGCGACGACGCGATGTTCCTTGCAAACCATATGCAGCTTGGATTGGAGCGCGCTTGCGCTGCCTGAAATGCAAAACCGAAGTCCCACGGTTTTTCGCGACCTTCGGGTTTATTATGGTGGCACGTCGAAAAATCCACTAATTTCGAATTCGCTGTATGACGTCCCTGTGACTACTAGGTTGCGAACAATGGAGCCCTTCGCAACCTAGCGCCGACAGGAGGATCTCGCTGAATTCGGTCTTCGAATCGCGAGAATCATTGGGCTAACGCTATGTTCGAAATGAGATCGATCTGAGTTGAATAGCAGGCAAACGCGCTTCGAAAAGCTGCACCGAGGCTGATATTCTCCGCATCCCATTCAAAGTCGGCCCGGGACCAGGTACCATCCGTGCGGCCAGCCTTGTCGATTACCGGGATATGCGGTGCGATTTTGCGATCCACTAACCAACCAAGCATCGGTCCCGATCCGTATGCCGTGTCGGCGATCAACCGTTCAGGACGCATCTCGAAGCGATCCCTGACCCTGTTCAGCATCGTCTTTGTTGATCCGACTTCGGCCTGGCGGATCGACCGCGTGGCTTCCACATCGACGATGACACCGTGATCCGTGTCGATCAGGTAGTTGTCGGAATAGGCAAAGAATGCAGGGCCTTTGCGGGCTGCCGTCCATTGGCTGGCAGGATCAGAAAAGGACGTGAACTTAGGTTGCACCTCGCTGGAGGCAACAAATGCGGCCTCATCAAGCGTTTCCAATTACTCGCGAACCGTGCGCGGAGCAGTGTCAGCATCAATGCGGTCAACATCCCATTCGGCCTTAGGTGCCGAGAACTGCTTGTTGGCATCCGCCTCGATCAGGCTGGCATCAATCGCCATGCGCTAACCGCTGACGAGACCCTCGGCGATGCACCGCGCCACAGTCACCTCAAACAAATGGCGCAGCAACTCACTCTCGCGGAAGCGTCCATGCCGGTTCTTCGAAAAGGTGGAGTGGTCAGGAACGCGGTCGTTCAGATCGAGGCGACAGAACCAGCGGTATGCGAGGTTCAGATGGACCTCTTCGCACAGCCGACGCTCGAATCGGATGCCAAAGCAATATCCCACCAGAAGCATGCGGATCAGCAGTTCTGGATTAACAGATGGCCTGCCAGTAAAGCTGTAAAACTCGGCCAGATACTGACGGATGTCGCTCAGGTCGACGAACAGATCAATCGACCGCAGCAAGTGATCCTGCGGAACATGGTCTTCAAGCGAGAACTCGTAAAACAGCGCCGCTTGAGCCTCTTGCCTCGCTCCCATCATCGAAAATCCTCCCGTTCGTTGAGAGAATTGAATCAGTCGATGGCGACCCGATCAATGAGGAGTTTTTCAACGGAATTGGCCAAACTAATCGGCCGAGGCGCCACAGCGTCGACAGCAAGGTGGGCAGTAGGGTGGATATCGATCCTAATCTATATTTTAAGTTTTTGAAAAATATATACTTTATGTCGATTTCTTGGTGCCAGGAGAGACCATATTTAAGACTGTATCTATATGACATAAAACAAATATCTTGTTTCGATTAATGTCCAGTACCCATACTGATACCCGGGGACCACTTTTGGTTCAGAGGTTCGAGTCCTCACCCACAAATCCGGCATAATTTGGTGCCATCAGCTGCTAGGCAATTCTGGTCAATCTTGCCCCAATATTTGCCAAATGTGATGCAGATTGTCTAGACTGAAACTCTCTCGGGAGAATTGTCGGAACCCGGGCATCGCGATGCTCTTCAATCATGGAGAGATCGTGATGAGGTTACTTTCAAAGCGTCAGGTAAAGGAGCTAGTTCTGTACTCACCGCAACACATTGCTCGACTGGAGAAGGCAGGCCAATTCCCCAAAAGGGTACAGCTGGGTCCGAACCGGGTAGGCTGGGTTGAAGCGGAAGTTCTGGAGTGGCTTGAAGAACGCCTGAATCGTCGATGAAGCCCTATCGACACTCCTGATCATCAGGAGCAGGGTGGCCGAGGTTGCAAACTCGGCCACCCACTCGCAAGCGACCCTTAGCTGCCGTCTGACTATCGCCTGCCGAGATTCTGGAAGCAATCATTGGCGCACAGCGGCATCTCGACCGGATTGTGCTAACAACCATTGATGCGCCGCCTTTTTTGCGGAATCATACGAGGATGTAGCCAAACTTGGTTCTAACCGGAGGACAGATGGCGCAAGACAGCCTGTGCGATGTCCAGGGTGGGAATTGCTAAAAACGAATAGCCCACAACTCCAAACACAGCCGATGATACCCGCGCTGGCCGATATGTATGCATCATTCCGCCCCACCACTCTCTCGCAAGAAAACCAATGTAGTCACTATGCTCTGAGAACATGTGAGCTCTCACGTCCGGCCTATATCCCGAAACCAATGGCTTCTTTGAGCGCCGCTTGCCCAAAACCACCCAGAAGGCGTCCGTCCGTTCCGTCCAGGTTTCAGAATGAACGCGCTTTTCCATCTCGGCGAGTTCGTAGACGCTGTATGGACCTGTCGCGGTTTGATGCCGCTCCTTTGATAGCATTTATTGCAGCAAAGGAGACTGACTATGGGACTGAAACGGACGGACGAATTCCGTGCTGATGCGGTGCGGATCGCGCTGACCAGTGGGCTGACGAGGAAGCAGGTCGCGTCAGATTTGGGCGTTGGCCTGTCGACGTTGAACAAGTGGGTTACAAGGCACCGCGATACAGATG
>Ga0209273_10000805_pt1 | contig 34693 bp, 32 predicted proteins | sample tdAd471_FD_187126 | JGI IMG/M metagenome (GOLD analysis project Ga0209273, IMG submission 187126) | Marine sediment microbial communities from the Atlantic coast under amendment with organic carbon and nitrate - tdAd47.1 (SPAdes)... | ecosystem: Environmental > Aquatic > Marine > Coastal >...
AGCGCGCTTCATGGGATGGCAAAGCCATACCGGAAGCAAAAAACATATGACGCGGGGTGGAGCAGCCCGGTAGCTCGTCAGGCTCATAACCTGAAGGTCGTAGGTTCAAATCCTACCCCCGCAACCAACAAAATCAAGGGCTTAGCCAATCGGCTAGGCTCTTATTTTTTGCATTTGGCACAATTTTGGCACAGTAAGAAAAAATTGGCACAGTAAGGCACAGCAAGTACCAGCACTGACAGCCTTCCCGTGTCCATCAAACCGATGCGCCACCGAAGGCTGTATGCACGTCAAATGTCAGCAAGGTATCCTGCCGCATTGCGAGCCATCCCATAAGTTATTGAGACCATTATGTTAAAATACGAAAGGGTCTGCTTATGGATGGCGAAAACATCCTGACAATCGACCAGTTGGTCATGGCCTTTCCCGCCTTTGGCGAGAAGACCGTCCGCTGGTGGATTTACAACGGCAAGAGCAACGGCTTCGAAGCCTGTCTCATTCGAATTGGCTCCCGCATCTACATAGATCGGGAGCGTTTTGTTGAGTGGGTCGAGAAGCACCGGCCCGTCCCCGATGTGCCGAGCGACGAGCGGGAGCGACCGCCTGAGTCTGAAGGCGTTGAATAGGCCTTCAGACTGAGAAGGGGAGCTGGCCCGCACCGGACGGAATGCCGCCGGTGCGGTTTTTATTTGCCCTCACCGATGGAACGGATTGTCGTCGTAGATCGGCGTGCCGTCCCGGTCTTTGAAAATCCCATCCCTCAGATAATTGATCTTCCCCGCCGAGATCACTTGCTGCCCCCGGTAGAAGAGCAGCTGCCCATCTTGATGGGCGCTCATAATCTCGTTCGGCGTGAACAATGGCCTTGCGCCTGACGATAGCGTCATGCTCCCGTTGTTCACCGTCAGGCCGCGCTCATTGGAATAGCTGATGGACGGAATCGTCGTTTCCCCGCACATCAGACTGATGAGCTGGGCGGTCTCCACGTCAGCAGCCCCGAAGAACTGCTTCACCGCACAATTCGAAATAATGGACTGCGCCTTGTCGCCATAGGTTGCGGCGAGCTGCTTCAAGTCCTGGGCAAAGAGCCAGAAATTGATGCCGTAGCCTGCCATGTAAGCCATACCCTCCTCGATGACCTTGACCCGCCCCAGAGCGGGGAACTCGTCCAGCATAAACAGCACCGGATAGTCGCCTTTGCTGGTGTAGCCTGAGAAGTGCTTGATGAGCGTTCCCATGAACAGGCGGATGACCGGCGCATAGCTGTCGAGCCTGCCTGGCGGGATTGAGAAATAGACCGTCATCGGCTCCAGCAGCATCCTTGGCAGCCGATAGGTGTTCTTCGACATCATCCGTTGCAGCCGAGGGCTGTCCCAGATGCCCATATGCGAGTTGATCGTACTCATGATGCCGGTTCGCACCTTGTCATCCGACTGAAGGAGGGCACTCGCCGCACGCTGCACCTGAATGGTTTCGCACGCCGCCATCTTGGCCAGTAGCAGCTCAAACTCTTCCTTCTCCTGTGTCAGAAGGTGCCGGAGGGTCCACATGATGCGCTCTTCCTCGGGAAGCTCAGTCTGCATGTACAGAATGACCCCGGACAGGAAATTGCGGGCTTCGTTGTTCCAGAAATCTTCCTGTCCGCCGCGCTCGATGATAATCAGCTCGGCGAACGTCCGAGCGTCCTCCCACGCCTCGTCGCCTTCTTCGATCAGGTCGAACGGATTCCAGCAGTCTGAATCGTCATCGAACGGTGCAAACTTCAGCACCCGCTGCCCCATCTGGCGTCGCCAGTCTGCCGTGACGGCATAGTTCTCGCCTTTGATGTCGTTCACCACCATCGAGCCGGTGTAGAAAAGCAGGTTCGGGATGACCGATGCCACGCCCTTGCCGGATCTTGTCGGGGCAATCGTCAACAGATGCCCATCGCCTTCGAAGGTGTTGACGGCCTCTTGCTTGTTCCAGACAGTCTGCCCCAGCAGCAGGAACCTGCGTTCCTTTTCCACCATACGCCGTTTGAACTCATCCGGTGCGAGGCCAATTCCGGCCTCAACAATCTGCTCTGGCGTCATGATGTACGCTCGGCCGTATGTGAACCCTATCGGCTTGCCCCAGGGCTTTGCCCCCTTGGCGATGGCTTGGGCCTGCCCCCGTTGATAGCCCTCGCGATAACCCGACCGCATTTGAAAGAATAAGTAGATCGCGAAACCGATCCCAACCAGAATGAAAAACGCCATTGGACTCATGGGCCTCTCCTAATCTGACGCGCTTCGCGCTGCCTATTCGCTGACTATAACGCCAGTTTCCGGGAAGGCAGGCCCTTTCCGGCATTTAGCCATGAGCGAGGTGTACCTCCGATTGTGGCTTGCTCTTGTTAATCCTCCGTTGCCTGATGCTACGCTTGGCGGCCTTTCCCTTGTGATGGCTGTCTAGCGTCCGGTTGGCTTCCGGCGCGCAAAGGCGCGGCGGCAGTTTCTTCCCCGCCGTTCGTCCGAACGGCTCCTCGCGCCGCTTCGCTTCAAGAAACGGTCTTCTTGCCCTCGTTCGCTTCGCTGCCGCCCTTCGGGTGCGCCCAGCCAGCCCGTCCGCTTGGTCGAGCCTCACGAAAGGCCGCGATCAAGCGCGGCCTCCAACAGCAAAGGAGGCAAGACCAATGAATACCGCAACGAAATCACGCCGCTCACGCCGAGCCAATGGCGAACGCCGCGACGTTCACCAGCAGGTGACTGACAACATCATCGCCGCGATCGAAGCTGGCGCAGGTGAATGGCAGATGCCCTGGCACCGCTCTGGCAAGGGGCTCAATCGTCCAGTCAATATCGACACGCACGCCCACTATCGTGGCGTCAACATTCTCAACCTTTGGGTTGCAGGCGAAGTTCGGGGCTACACCGAGGGCGTCTGGGGAACCTATCGCCAGTGGCAGAACCGTGGCTGCCAAGTTCGCAAGGGCGAGAAGGGCTCACTCGTCGTCTTCTACAAGGAGCTGGAGTTCGAGGATCAGGATGCCGATACCGGCATGACCTCGACCGAGACCCGCCTCATGGCGCGGGCGTCCACCGTCTTCAACGCCGAACAGGTCGATGGCTACGAGCGGGAACCGCTCCCCGTACCGGAAAATCCCGCCACGCCCATCGAGCAGGCAGAAGCCTTTGTCGCCGCCAGCAATGCCGTCGTTCGTCACGGCGGGGGCCGTGCCTACTACAATCCCAATCAGGATTTCATCCAGATGCCCGAGCGTGAACGCTTCCTGGGCACGGCGACCAGCACGCCGACCGAAGCCTACTACGGCACGCTTCTGCACGAGCTGACCCACTGGACCGGCCACAAGAAGCGTTGCGAACGGGAGTTCGGCAAGCGTTTCGGTGATGAAGCCTATGCGATGGAAGAACTGGTCGCCGAACTTGGTGCAGCATTCCTCTGCGCTGACATTGGGATTTCACCGCAGCCACGTCCTGACCATGCCGCCTATGTTGACCATTGGCTGAAGGTCCTGAAGGCCGACAAGAAGGCCATCTTCACCGCTGCCTCGCAGGCATCGAAAGCCGCTGACTTTCTGGCTGGGCTGCGTGATAAGGCTGTTGCCGCCGACCAACTTGAGGCCGCCGCGTAGGCGGCCTCATTCGGCAGGCTAAGCAGCGAGGTGGGTAATCCTCGGAAAAATCGATGTAATTTCTTGGCCTTCAAGGAATTATGTGATGCAATTTATGCGCGAAAGCTGCGGAGCTTCGAATAGTACAATTAGAAAAGCATTATTGAGGATTTTGCATTGCAAGAAACGGCGGCGGCGAAAAAAGAAGACACGGCAACTCCGATGGATGTTGCTGACTTTCTTCGCGCCTACCAAATGCGCTCATCGAACATCATGTGGCTTCTGGGCGCAGGTGCGTCTCGTGCGGCCGGTATCAAGACCGCTGGCGATATGATTTGGGACTTTAAGCAGACGCTCTACCGCTCTCAGAAAAAACTTCCTCCTCATGCCATTTCCGACGCAGGCGATCCCGCAGTTCGGCGCAAGCTCCAAGCTTACTTTGACGAACTAGGCAGCTTCCCTGCGAGCGGCGCACACGATGAATATGCCCGCTTTTTTGAAACCACCTACCCGAATGCCAACGACCGCCGAGCCTACTTGGACAAGCTTATCCGACTAGGAAAGCCCTCATATGGTCATATGGCTCTCGCTCTTCTCATGCGAGAAGGCTGCTGCCGTGTCGTTTGGACAACAAACTTTGATCGTACCGTCGAGGACGCTGCGGCGAAGCTCTACGGCAGCACGAGCGATTTGGTCGTCGCCGACTTAGGGGAACCGAAGAAGGCTTCTGACGCCCTTAATGCTCAGCGCTATCCAATCTACGGCAAGCTACATGGCGACTATCATTCGGTTCAGCTGAAAAACACTGATGCTGAGTTGCAGCGTCAGGATGCAGAAATGCGTCGGGCATTTGTTGATGCCTGCAAAACGAATGGTTTGGCAGTTGTTGGGTATAGCGGTCGAGACGAGTCCGTCATTGATGCCCTTCGCGATGCACTAGACGAGGGAAGAGGTTTTCCGAACGGTCTGTTCTGGTTCAAGCGATCTGAGGAAGAACCCTTTGAGGCTGTCGCATCACTCATCGCAGACGCACGTCAGCTGGGCATCGATGCACACCTGATTGCTAATGAAACCTTCGACGAACTGATGTCTGACTTGGTTCGCTTTCTGCCGGAAACCTCAAAGAAGCTGAGTGAGATTGAGGGGGTCCATCCGCCCCGCTTAGCAAGCGTAAAGCTGAAGCAGCCCAGTGCGAAAACGCCTGCCATTCGTACCAATGCGCTTCCCATCATTTCTCATCCTGTGATGTGCCGGCTTATCGAATGCGAAATCGGGGGGTGGGAAGAGATTCAAGCTGCGATTGAAAATGCTGGTGTCGAAATTGAAGCCCAGCGCATTCGAGACGGCGTAATAGCCTTTGGTCGTGACTGCGATGTCCGCGCTGCGTTTGATTCTCACGGCATAAAGCGCTTTGAAACGCGCTCAATCCCGGACAAGAATTTGTCCCATGAAAGTGGCGACCTCCGTTTGATCCGGGAGGCACTTTTTCGTGCCTTGAACCAACGAAACGAAGTTGACATCGTCCGTCGTGGGCGGCGGGTTTTTGCTCTGCCTAATACCGAACTTGTGAAGCCATCTGATTTTCAGGATGGTAGCGTCAAGCCCATCGATACAATCTCGGGCACCATTGGTAACACTGGCATCCGCTGGATTGAGTGTTGCGACTTGCGTCTGGACTACAAACTTGATCGCCTATGGCTTCTCATGGAGCCTCGTATCCATCGGACGATTCCGGAAGGAGCGACCCCTGACCAGATTGAACAATCGCAGGAGTTTGTGCGGGCACGGCTTGCTGGTCGCTTCAATCCAAAAGCGAACGCAATGCTTGGCGCATGGGCGCGGCTCCTATTAGGCAATGACCAGACTGTGACCCTGCGAAGCTTCGCCATCTCTGACGGCATCGATGCGACGTTCGAAATGTCTGCCGTCACTGGATTTAGCGGGGTTCTGAACTCATGACAGCTTCGCTCAAGCCCTTCCAGCTACCAGGCTATGTTGTTCAGCCTGAACAGGCCCTTCGATTTGGAGCCACCGATCCTGCGGCTGTTGATGTGCATCCTTTACGCGGTTTGTTGCGCTTCGGGCCGTATACCAAGGACAAATTGGCTGCGATCGCAGACCCCATCCGTGTTGCTATCATCGCCCCATCCGGTCAGGTTGAGCGCGTTAATGGCCTCTTGCGCGAACTACAGCAAAGCCACCAGCCCCGTGAGCGCCGCCAGTACTTGCTCGACTTCCCCGGTTTCACAAAGGTCTTTCATGTGAACATGGGACCGGCTGGCCCACAGGCTAACGTCGAACTTCCGGCTGATTTGACCGATCAAATGCTGCGGTCGGAGAACCCTCATCTGAAGCTGGCAGAAGCTCTTCAGAATGCCCTTCGGGCTCTCTCACGCCAGCGCGATGCCTTCGATGTGGTTTACATTCTTTTGGACAAGGCGTGGGAAGCGGGCTTTTACGGGCCGCAGGGCGATGATTTCAATCTCCATGACTACGTCAAGGCAATTGCGGCCTTTGAAGGCATTCCGACGCAGTTTCTCAATGAAGACCGCTCACTTGGTTACTACTGCCGTTGCAGCGTTATGTGGCGTCTCGGGATTGCTCTCTACACCAAGGCCGGGGGTGTCCCTTGGGTGCTAGCAAACATGGAGCCAGGCACAGCCTACATCGGAATCGATTATGCTCTTCGCCCAAATGCCGATAGCGATTCACGTTTCGCCATTTGTTGCAGCCAAGTTTTCGACGCCGAAGGCTCCGGGCTTGAGTTTGTGGCTTATGAAGCGCGCGATGTTCACATGTTCGGCAAGAATCCATTCCTGCATCGCGATCAGATGATGGCAGTCATGGCGCGTAGTTTGGCCGTGTATCAACGTAAACACTCTGGCGAGATGCCCACCCGCATTGTCGTCCATAAAAATACTGAGTTTAAGCCGTACGAAGTGGACGGCGTCTTTGATGCCTTTTCAAACATCGACAATGTCGAGCTTGTTCACGTTCAAGGGAACAGCGGTTGGAAAGGCACCTACATTGCACGTCCCAAGCAGGCCAACGGATATCCCTGTCTTCGTGGCAGTCATTTCCAACTTGGTCCGCACACGTCACTCCTTTGGACGCAAGGTGATTTGCCCACCGTTGCAAATGGGAAATCCTATTACAAGGAAGGCAAGGGAACTCCGGAGCCTTTGATTATGAACCGCTATGCTGGGCGCGGTTCAATGGATGACCTTTGTCGGGAAACCTTGGCTTTGACCAAGATGGATTGGAACAACGATGGTCCCTACGACCGGATGCCAGTCACTCTCAGTTTTGCAGGCTCCTTGGCGTCAGTCGTGAAGCAGATGCCGAAACTGGAACCGCGTTCGTATCCTGTTCGCTTGTTTATGTAGTTGTATTTACGGCAGATTGACCTTCCGGCGTTGACTGCTTCTTTTATACGCTCTAGCGGATAAAATCACTTTATACGCTATAACGCATATTGACGCCATATACGCTGTGACGTATAATTCTCAAAACAAGTGGGAATTATGCCATGGCGGAACTCGTCAGATCACCAAAGCAGTTAGGCGTCGCATTGCGGCGTTTTCGACGTACACGTGACCTTACCCAGGCCGAGCTGGCAAAGCGGGCAGGGGTACGGCAGGGGACAGTTTCTCAGGTGGAGACCGGCCTCGAAACCGTCAAGCTCAGCACCGTAATGGACTTACTGCGTGCGCTTGACCTTGAGGTCGTCATTCAGCCGCGCACCAAAGGGTCACACAGCGATATTGAGGACATGTTTTAATGGCGCGCGCGCGCAGAAGTGCTCGACTTTCGGTCGCCCTCAACGGGCGGCTTGTTGGCGTGCTCGATCGCGCTGCCAATGGGGCCATTTCATTTGTCTACGATGCCGAATGGCTCGCAGACGAGCGGCGGGCCATTCCCGTTTCCCTCTCCCTGCCGCTAAGGGAAGAACGTTATTCCGGTGCTGAGGTTTCAGCCTTCTTCGACAACCTCCTTCCGGACAATGACCAGATCCGGCGCAAGGTCGCCGAGAAGGTCGGGGCGGAAGGGACAGATGCCTTCAGTCTGCTCAACAAGATCGGCCGCGATTGCGTTGGTGCGTTGCAGTTTGTACCTGAGGGAGGCGACATCACGCCGCCGGGGCCGCCGGAGTGTGCACCCCTGAGCGATGCGGACGTGGCCGACATTATCAGAAACCTTGCCACGTCGCCTTTGGGCGTTCGCCCGGACGGTGAGCGGGAACTGCGTATCTCCATTGCCGGGGCTCAGGAGAAAACCGCACTCCTCTGGGATAACGGCTGGTGTCTGCCCAGGGGGACGACACCTACCACGCATATTCTGAAGCCGGAACTGGGCAAACTGCCCAACGGACTCGATATGACCCTCAGCGTTGAGAATGAGCATTTCTGCCTCACGCTCTGTCGAGAACTTGGGCTCGATGTAGCGCAAAGCCAGATCGTCAATTTCGATGACGTGCGCGTTCTGGCAGTTGAGCGTTTCGACCGCCTCACAGCCAGTGACGGACGCCTGCTACGGGTGCCGCAGGAGGACTTTTGTCAGGCACTCTCCGTGCCGCCGACAATCAAGTACAACAGTGATGGCGGCCCAGGCATTCGCGAATGCCTCAACCTGCTCAACGGTAGTGACTATGCCGAAGAAGACCGCCTTGCGTTTCTCAAGGCACAGATCGTTTTCTGGCTGATTGGTGCGCCTGACGGTCACGCCAAGAACTTCAGCCTCTTTCTCACGCCGGGCGGCCGTTACCGGATGACTCCGCTCTACGACATTATGTCCACGCAGCCGAACTACGCAGCCAAGCAGCTTCAGCGGAAGGAGTTTCGTCTCGCCATGGCCGTCGGTGACAAGCGTCACTACCCCATCGATGAAATCATGCCCCGTCACTTTCTTCAGAATGCAAAGGCGGCAGGTGTGGCTGAGGACCGGGTTGAAGCGTTGTTTGCCGAGCTGGTCAAAGATGCCAGTTCAGCTTTGGACCGCGCCGCCTCCCAGATGCCCGATGGCCATGCAGCCGAGATTGTCGAGCCAATTGCCGAAGGTATGCTCGCGCGGCTGGGCCGGATTGAGCATCAACTTGAGAAAGCCGATGACGCGACGGACTGATGTGGATATCGACGAAGTCAGAGCGCGTGCGCTGAAGGCCATTTCGCCGCTCAAAGCGGCCGAACGGGACAAGTCTGATGAGTTCAAATTGCTCTTGGCGGCGAAGCGCACCGACGCTGGGCGTCAGCTGCCGCCCTACTATATTGTCTATTTTCTGCTCGTCGATCTGCTAGGCTTCAACAACCTTGGCCAGTTCGACAAGACAGCCTGGTCTGTCCCCGTGGAGTACAAGGGACAGGCTTTCCTCATTGAGCATCGCAAATTCGGCCTCGGTGTGTTCGCGGCAAATCTGCCCGATGACGAGCCTGCGGCGGCTGAAATTGTTCGGCTCATTCACAAGGCAGCCAAGGCCGCGCAGCCTTATTTTGACTGGCGAGCCGAACAGGCCGCCAAGGCATCCCATCTCAATGTCGTCAACCGTTCAGACAAGCTCTTCGAGCGGCTGGATTTCTATCTTAGCCTTTATGAAGCGCGGCGACAGGAGGCTGAGGAGCGCAAAGGTGAACGTGTTGAGACTGATCTAGGGGAGGGGCGCCGAACCATCAGCTACCCGGCTTCAGAGCTAAGGCGCGAAGCGCAGTGGTTTGCACAGTCGGCCATTGAATGCTTCTTCAGCTGGACAGAGCACGTCTTCATTCACATCGCCATTCTTCGTGGCAAATGCTCGACAGGAGAAGAGGTTGCAAACCTCGCGAAGGCCCAATGGAACGAGAAGTTCAAAGCGGCCCTCGATCTGGGCGATGCGCGCACCAAGTCTTTCTATGATGATCTTGGTGTCATGCGCCGACAACTGCGCAACTTCGTCGCCCATGGCGCCTTTGGTAAAGATGGCGAAGCTTTCCATTTTCATTCAACCGCAGGGGCCGTTCCGATGCTTCTGCCCCATCGCAAAGACCGTTCCGCATTCCGGTTCGGCCAAGGCGTAGATTTCATTGCCGATGACGCAATCTCGCTCATCCACGATTTCATCGAGCATCTTTGGTCTGGTGATCGCGAGCCTGCGAAAATTTACATTCAAGATTATGTGCTGCCCCTTGTCCTGACCAAAGTCGTCAATGGCGAATATGCTCAGGCGATGAGTTCGGTAGAGGCTATGGCCGAGTATGCCTATTACGAAGCCGGTATGAGGGATCGGTACATGGACATGGACTTCTGATTGCCGGCCAAAGAATTCGACGTCAAAACCGAAAATCGACGCAGCACTTAAACCGAAAAATCATGCAGATCGCCTCTCGAGCCTCATTCTTCCTCTTCTTCATCTGCTTGCGCCAGACCGCGCAGGATTTCCCAGACTGCTAGGAAATGATCGTGCGCGATGTAGCCGTACTTCGGCAGGTCATCTGAGAAGTAAATATCATCCATGCCAGTGGCGTAGCAGTGTGCGATATATTCACTGAAGATCGTCCGGAGCAGGCCCGAAAGCCTGATTTGCATGTTATGGCAGAAGACCGCTTCAATCATGCTGGTCTTGAAGGCGCCCCAGTCTGGGAGGCAGATTTCAGGAACGACCTCGACACCATCTTCGCTAATGAAGAATTCGTCGAATGATTCCTGCATGATGCGGATTGCTTGGCCCATGAAGGCGGAATGAAGGCCGTCCAACCAAAACTCGCTGTCCTCCATCTGGTCAATGATTGCCTGTATCCCATCCAGTCGTTCTTCGTTTGAAGCGCCGAACACGACCCCATCTTCGACTGATGCGCGATGAGGGCTGAATGGATTCACGATGCAGAGCACAATTGTGTTGGGATTTGGGAAAACAGGGCAGACTTCGCTCCAGTACTGGCGGGCATAGACGAAGCCGTGCAGGCCTTGGGCTTCAAGTTTCTGCGCGATAAGGCCGGTCATCGTCTTGAAGGCCTGTTGTGTATAGATCGGCGGCGATCCTCCTTCTTCTCCGGCGTCAATCCAGCCCTCAATCAGTGGAAACGACGCCGTGACAACCGTTATCGAGCTGTCATCCAGAATGCTGTTTTCAATCCAACGGTAATAAAGATCGCTGGGGTAGTACGGCGTCAGCGAAACGTCATCGCCTTTGATGTTCGGGATGAGTGCGACGACATTCTTGTCGTTGATAATCAATTCCTGGGCGAGTGCATCTCTGACGCCTCGGCCTTCCATTGGGGCAACCAGAATCGATTGCAGGCTCGACTCTGACAATGGTGGGAACAGCGTGCAGAAGTGGTTGGCATAGGCCAGAAGCTCCGTGAACGCCTGCCGCTCCGTCTGATCTGATTTTTTGAGCTCGATTATCGCCAGATCTCCGGAGTCAGCGATATGCCCGAGGAGGTCTATTCTCGTGGTCGTGTCGCCATCGCGAACCAGCCTGACCTCCTTCCCATCCAGTTGCAGGGATTCGAGGTTTTCGAGCATTCTATTGATTTTCGTTTCGGTCCGATGCTGTAGAAGTTGAGCAATGTGCGGAAAGGTCTCGTCGGGCAGGGCTAACGGTGTTTTTAGGCCGCTAACAAGAGAAAGCAGGTCATCCTTGTGTTTGTCGAATAGCCTATCTCTCAATTGATTTTCATTCATATTCCCACCCTTTTTGTTTTTCTTATTTTATCATCTATCGGGATAATTTGGTGGGGAAAGTCTTCCCCTGCCTGCAACCGCCGCAAGCAGATTCTTGCGCCGTTTTCCGTCACCCCTTCGAGCGGGGGAGATTGAAGCTTCCCCCGCAACGCCCCCTGTGTATTGTCGCAGCGCGAGCGCTGCGGCGTTCTTTGCTTGACCCTTCCTTTCGAGCTTATGCCAGCCGCGCCCGCTTGCAAGGTCGCCGTCCACCGCTGCCCGTCTTTGGATGCGTTGGGCTCACTTGGCCGACCATTCGGGTGGCGGCGGATTTCACCCCTTCGAGCCAGCTTGTGGCTGCCCCGTGCGGGGCGGCTTACTTGCCGCTTGTCGCTGGGCTGGCGCTCGCATCACTTTCGCCACCGCTGTCACGGGCTGTGACGCTCGCCGCTGGGCAGAGGGTCAGGCACGACCGGCTTTGCCGGTTGGGGTGGCCAGCACGGTGCTGGCCAGTCTTTTGCCTTGAACCATCAGGAGGCGAGAGAATGAACAAGCCCTATGAAATCCACCAACTGGACTGGCACGGTATCCGTATTGAGGTGCGATACTGCCCAAGCTGGTCGAAGGCATATGAGGCCGTTTACGGCGAGGGGATGGCGCATCTTGCCATCGAAACGCTCGACCCGCCACGCAGCCCATTGCCCATGACGGAAACGGGCTATCGCTCCCATTTTACCCCCGCCAAGTTCATCGACGACGAGGGCGGCCCCGTGGCCTTCGTACAGGGCTGGCTTGATGAGGCGGCGCAATTGCCAAAGTGGAAAGAGCAGGAAGCTGCTTCACGCCAGATGACGCTGCTGTAGAAACTGCCTCCGCCCAGAACTGCCCGTCTCAGCTTAACCCCCAAGGATTGGCTGGGACGGGTTTTTCGTATCGCACGCGGGACGCGGGATGATGGCCGGCACGGCAATTATTCACGCGTTATGTCTTTGGCGGTCGCCGCCACTTTGCTCATGCCGTTCTCGTCGGTGCGATGGTCTCTCGAAGATCCTTTCGCCCTGCAAGTTGCTCTGGCCGGAGCCGCCCTGGCCTTTACTCACTGGCACCCTGGCGGTGGCGGCGTCCGGTGCAACGGCGCACTGGCCGGTTTCTTCCCCTGACCCCTTCAATGCTTTTGGGGCCATTCCTCGCGGAACAAGAAACAGTCCGCTTGCCGTCCTCCACTTCGTTCCGTCCCCTGTGATTCTCTTGGGGGTGCACCCGTCCGCCTGAAGCCCCCGCCTTTTGGTTGCCAGAAAGGCCGAACGACCCCGGCCGCAGAAAATCAAATTGGCAAAAGACGAAAGGACGAGACCAATGACTTACACCAACGAAAACTTCCTCGACATGAGCTGGGACGAATACACCTACGAAGTGGACATGATGCTGATTGCCGAGTTCGGCGAGCCCGCCACTCACGAACAGCTTTGCGACATCACCACCGCCTACAATCGTGGGGTTGCGCCCGACGAGGTGTTCTCGGCAATGGCAGAGGCCCATTACGGCAGCGAATACGACGATGGCTTTGACGGCTTCGGCCCCTTGGTCAGCGCAGCCGCCTGATCTTCACCGCTTCCCAACAAGGCGCTCCATTGGGGCGCCTTTCTTTTGCCTTGCTTTGAGGTGGTGGCACCGTCTCATTCTGAAGCGGCTTGCTTCTCGTCTGCTTGCTGGGTTGGTGACCAAGGCGGGGAACAGGCCTGATTGCCGTGCTCTCCGATTGTCGCAGCCCCTCTGATTGACGCCGTTTTGGCAGGCGGCGCCTCCCTGTCCATGAGCTGCCCGCACCAGCCATGACAAGCGGAGCTTGCCCATGGCCCGTGTTGCTCAGGACAGCTGCGGCTTCAGCCGCCCGCCTTTCGGTTGGCGTCCTTCGGGACAGCAACAATCAATCGAAAGGAAACACGACCATGGGCCTAGATATGTACGCCATGACCACCGACCACACTCCATCACAACCAGTGGACTTCCCCGAGCCGGATGATGCCAGCCAGCTCCATTACTGGCGCAAGCACCCCGACCTGCACGGCTGGATGGAGCGCCTTTACATCGAAAAGGGCGGTTCCAATGAAACCTTCAACTGCGCATCGGTTGCGCTCAATGCTGATGACCTCCATCAGCTTGAGATCGACATCGAAGCGGGGAACCTGCCGCAGACGAATGGCTTCTTCTTCGGAGAAAGTGATGGCACCGAATCCAACGACGACCTGGCCTTTATCGCCAAAGCCCGTTCGGCGATCGAGGAAGGCAAGACGGTGTTCTATTCGTCCTGGTGGTAGCGCCTGAGCGCACGAAAGCCCTCCCGAGTTCGGGAGGGCTTTTGCTTTGCTGCTGAGACTAGCGGCAAGTGGTTAGGACAAAGACGCAGCCTTTGGCAATCAGCGCAGCGAATGGCGCATCCGGCAGGATGTCGGGGTGCAGGTACACTGCGAAGCAGACAATGCCGTCGCCGCTGGGGCGGGGCTCGGCATGGCCGACCGGCTGGCCGTCAATGCTGGCTATCAGAATGCCGCTGCCGTCAGGCGTAAAGGTCAGGCGGGCCTGAGTGGTTGAGGTGCGGATGATGCCGGTCAGGCAGTCACCATCTTTGAGGAAGGTGCCAAGGATTGGCATGGGTTTACCCTTTCGTTCGTTGCTGCAACCTCCGTCATGGCGGTCGCTCGCAACGGAACAGGGGATGGCGTCCGGTCCCGACACCGAATGATGCAATCAGATGGGGCACCCCTCCGCCCGCTTAGGCGGCGAGACGGGGTTGGCGGGGCCTGGGCGCTATCGCATATCTGCGACATGCGGCCTGCCCAATGTGCGAGGTTGGCAACGGAACGCAAAGGAAGCCCTGCCGATCCGGCGCAGTCTGAATTGGCGTTGGCTCTGGCAAGGCGTCCTGCACCGACCATCCGGCACGCCCTGAGCAGCGGCACGGTCGTGCCTGACTGCCTTTGGCGGCTGGCGAGGCCGTCACCAAGCTGATCGGGCCAGCGGTGATTTCAGTCACGTTGAGCGTCTGATGGCCTTCAGGGCGAGGGGTGGCTCTGGTGCGTCTCCATGGCGGTTTTGTCCTGACCGCAGCCCTTCGCTGCCTTTCCTCTCATGGCCAGTCATGATCCCGTCGCCGGTCGCCGCAACGGCTCGCTTGCCAGTTTCTTCCCCGGCCCCTTCAATGTTTTTGGGGCCTTCCTCGCGGAACAAGAAACAGTCCGCTTGCCGTCCTCCACTTCGTTTCGTCCCTGCGGGTGCAGCGCCCGGCTGGGACGGTCTCTCTCTCTTTGGCCATGGAAAGGCCCGCAACGGTTGCGGCCTCCAGAACCAAAACAGGAGACACATACCATGACCACCATCGCAACCTTCACCAAGACCAAGGACGGCTACACCGGCGAAATCCGCACGCTGGCCCTGAACTCGAAACTCACGCTGACCCCCGCCGAACAGGCCAAGGGCAAGGCCCCCGACTTCCGAGTTCTTGCGCAAAACGATCAGGGCGACGGCATCGAGATCGGCGGCGCATGGAAGCGCAAGAGCAAGAGCGGCAACGCCTATCTCTCAGTCCGCCTCGACGACCCGAGCTTCACCGCTCCGGTTTACGCCAACCTCATCGAGCGTGACGGCCAGCACCTGCTGATCTGGCAACGCTAATGACCCGCCGCCAGCTTCGCCGCCCGACCTGATCGGTGCGGCGGAGGAGGTGGCCAACAACCATAATCGGGAGGAACCGAACCATGACCAAAAATCAGAAACCTGAAATCTTCGAAATCACCGTCGAGCAGCTCACCGTCTATCGTTACCACGTCGAAATGAACGACGATGTGAGTGACCCCGAAGCCATCGCATTGGAACGCTTCCGTGCAGGCGAGCTGCCGGATGCTGGCCCTGCTGAGGGTGAACAGCACGAGCTGACCACCTACTTCGTTGGCCCAGTGGAGCCAGAAGGCGAGCCGCCGCTGACCTTCGACCAATGGTGCGAAAAGTATCGCCCCACTGCGAATGACCTGTGCAAGGGCGCGCCCTATGACGGGCTCATGTTCGAGACCTATGGTGCCGAACTGGAGTATGTCCGTCGCCAAGCCGATGCGAACATCTGGACGCTGGTTCAGGCTGAGGACGAGCTGGTTATTCTGAGCGGTTGGCACATTGTGAACCGCCTCGGCTACTTCATCACCGAGCGTCCTTGGGATGGCTTGGACGTGGCTGAAATCACGCTGGACTGATGCCACAGAAAAACCGCCCCCATCGCTGGGGGCGGTTTGTCGTTAGGTGGCTGGCTACTGATTCGCCACGGGCGGCGTATCGAGAACCCAGACAGCAAATCGCTGTTGCCAGTAGTAGACTCTCGCATCCATGCCGAGGCAGTAGGTCTTGCCGTTGTGGCCCCAGGCCGAGTGGATGCCCACGTTGTCAGGCTTGGGCTGGAGGCCAACGTCTTCGGCAGATTTCGTCTGCATAGTTTGATTGCCGCACCCGTTACCGGGGCGGTTCCCTGATAGTAGAAGAGAGGCAAGAGTCAGCGCTGGGCGGAGGCTAAAGCCTCGCCAGTTAACGGTTCAGAAGATGGCGCTGATGCCGAAGGTGTGGTGACGATTCCACGCCACTTCAACTCCCGGCCTGTCAGTTTTTCCGCGCTTCCATTTCGCTCGCCGCATGGCGTGCGAGTGGCCGATTTGCGGCTGTCAGGCGTGGCGGCGTGTTTTTTCCTGACGGTGTTGCCGCTCTCTGTGGGGTGCTGGCGGTTGCTGGAGTTTGTTGGCTCTTGCTGTTTTCGTATGCGTATTATAGAGTGTTTCTGCGGCTTATAGCGTTGTCGTTTCTGCTATTTTCCATACAGCAGAGAGGTGCTTTGCAGCTCACGCTGACGGCAAGATGTATTTTCGCATACGAAAACCCTTCAGCCCTGACGGCTTCGGGCTTTCTGGCGAAAAGGCTCTGATGGCATTCGACCACACCTCTGGTGGGTCTCAAGCCGAGCTCATCATCTTGCGCTTGCAGCGGGCTTGGAGGGCAATCCAGGCACCTTGTGAAACGGCACTGGAGGTGGCCCAATGGCGCGACCGAGAAAGGCTCCGGAGGACCAGCGCACCCGTGTGCTCAGCGTGCGGCTGACGGCTGATGAGTATGCCCGCGTCGAGGCCATGGCGCGCGACGCCGGGATGCTTGCCGGGCCTTATGCCCGCACCACCATTCTGGGCAAACGGCCCCGCTCCAAACCCGTCACCAATCTGGTCTTCGAGAAGCTGCTCTACGAGCTGCAATCCATCGCCACCAACTTCCGCCAGCTTCATGATGCGACCGGCGACGAACGCTACCTCAAATGGGCGCGCTATGTTGGTGGGCACATGGTGGAACAGCTGCTCGGCCGGAACGACCTGATCGAGCTGATCGAGGAACAGCTCGAACCTATCAATGGTGCTGGCCACGCCATCAATGGGCTTGCCCGTCGTGCCAACTCCGGCAGCGTTCTTGAGCCCGATGAACGCAAGTTTGCCATTCAGGCGTTGAAGCTCGCCCTGGCACCGCTGGAGGAAGAGATTGGCGCAGGCGGCGAGGATAGTGAGAAGTAGGGAAGGGCGGCGATGCGGTTCAAGATTCCAGCCAAGCAGCCTGCCGCCTTCAAGTCATCGGCGCTCTATCTGGCGGGCCGCACCAAGGGGCTTTCCACCGACCGGGTGAGCTGGATGGAAGCCCGCAATCTGGAAACGACCGATCCACTTGCTGCCGCCGCCGTGATGGAAGCCAGTGCCGCCCAGAACCTTCGCTGCAAGCAGCCGGTCTATCATTTCGTCCTGACCTTCGATCCGAAGGATGCCAAGCTCGGAAAGGTGCCGCCTGAGGTGCTGCGTGAGATTGCGGGCGAGGCCGTCGATCGCATGGGGCTGACCCAGCACCAGATGCTCATTTATTCACACAAGGATACTGACCACCCCCACATGCACTTCCTGATTAACAGGGTGCATCCAACCACCGGCAAAGCCTTCGACCGGCACAATGACGGCCTGCGGCTGACCGAGCTGTGCCGGGAGATTGCCCGTGAGCGTGGCCTCAATATTCCCCGTGACCGTGAGCGCATCCGTGAATTGGAAAAGGTTGACGACTTCGATCTGGTCGAAAGCCTGAACCAGCCGAGTGAAGGTGAATACTGGCAGGCCAAGCGGGAGGAACGGGAACCTCAGATTGCCATGGGCAAGGGTGAGGTCAAAGCCCTTCGTGAGAAGGTGCAGGGCCACTTCTACAATGCGAAGGACTGGCACGACCTGACCGCACGGCTGGGGGCGCAGGGTGTGTTTCTACAGCGCAAAGGTCAGGGTCTTGTTCTCGCCAAGGGTGAGCGCTTCGCCAAGCTATCGCAGATGGGCAAGGGCGTTCGGCTGACAGAACTGGAAGATCGCTTCGGCGAGCGGTTCGACGTATTCATGGGGCAGCGCATGAAAGACCTCGCAAGGGATGACGCCCCCGAGGCGCAGATCCCTGGCTATGAAAACATGACACCTGCCGAGCAGCGCCGTGCGAAGCGGCTGCATGAGGCGCAGCTGGCTGTTGACCGGAAGAACACCGACGCCGTGCTGGAGCTGGACGCTGCCGATCTGGACTTCAACTATTGGAAAGGTGTGGAGGCGGTCTATCGGGCTGGGGAGCGGCGCATTTCCCGATTGGAACGAGACCGTGCCTGGCTGAAGAAATCGCTGCCGAACCACGAGGCCCGCGAGCAGGCTTCAGCCGCCCGATTCAACCAGTCGCTGTTCGACATCTTCCGCAACCCGGAAAAGGCTGCGGAACGCTGGCTGAAGCTGGAAAAGGCCTTCGGCATCGCCGACGCCGAGCGCATGGTGAAGAAAAACCCGAACCTGCTTGGTCGGATGAATGGCAGCCGCATCCTGGGCGTGAACACGGAAGCGCGGGGCAATGCCAAGCGGGCATTTCGCTACCTGCATGTGAAACGCCGTCGCTGGCGGGAGCAGCAGCTCAAACTTGGGCACCACCGCGACCGCATCGAGGCCAACCGCCGTGCCTTGCGGATTGCGCTCAATGACTTTGCCATGCTTCGCTTGCGGGCCGATGTGCCGTTCGAGCTGCGGCAGATCATGAAAGACAAGGCCATGCGGCGGGCGAAGGCACTGACCCGTGCGGTCGATAAGGCCATTCTTGCCAGCAACCTCGCCGAAGACCGGAAGATGGAGCTACTCTGCGCCCGTCGAAAATACATGGAGCGCAAGCGAGAACGAGAGCGGGAGCGGGACTACAATCTGACGTGACCCCCTGATTTTCCTCCAAGTTGGATTAGAGTCCGGCCCTGACAGAAGGACGGACGAGATGAAGAGAACGAGGTTTTCAGAAGAGCAGATCATCGGAGTGCTGAAGGAAGCGGAGGCGGGAGCCAAGACCGCTGACCTGGCCCGTCGGCACGGTGTATCTGAAGCGACGATCTACAACTGGAAGTCGAAGTATGGCGGGATGGAAGTGTCCGATGCCCGCCGACTGAAGGAGCTCGAGAGCGAGAACGCCAAGCTCAAGCGGCTGCTGGCCGATGCGATGCTGGACAAGGCTGCTCTGAAGGATCTTCTGGCAAAAAAGTTCTGACGCCCGCCGCCAAGCGGGAAGCTGTCGCTCATCTCCAGGCCTGCCACGGGATGAGCGAGCGGCGGGCGTGCCGTGTCATCGATGCTGATCGCAAGAGCGTGCGTTACCGTTCCACCCGGGACGATGACGCCGATCTGCGTGAGAAGCTGCGCGAGCTGGCCAACCAGCGTCGCCGGTTCGGCTATCGCCGTCTGCACATCCTGCTGCGTCGGGAGGGGATCATGATCAACCGGAAGAAGACCCAGAGGCTCTACAAGGAGGAGGGCTTGGCGGTCAGGCGACGACGAAGCCGCAGGCGTGCTGTCGGCACGAGGGCACCTGCTCCGGTTCTGGCGCTGCCGAACCAGCGCTGGAGCCTGGACTTTGTTCACGACCAGATGGCTTCGGGAAGACGGTTCCGGGTGCTCAACGTGGTCGATGACGTGACCCGGGAGTGTCTGGCAGCGGTGCCGGATACGTCGATCTCCGGGCGCCGTGTCGTGCGCGAGCTGACTGCGCTGATCGAACGGCGTGGCAAGCCCGGCATGATCGTCAGCGACAATGGCACCGAGCTCACCAGCAATGCGGTGCTGGCATGGTGTGGGGAGATCGGTGTGGAGTGGCATTACATCGCACCGGGAAGGCCAATGCAGAATGGCTATGTCGAGAGCTTCAATGGCCGGATGCGGGATGAACTGCTCAACGAGACGCTGTTCTTGAGCATGGCCCATGCCCGTGTCGAGATCGCCGCCTGGGTGGATGACTACAATCGAGAGCGACCACACTCATCCCTTGGCTACACAACCCCGGCGGCGTTCGCCGCCGAACTGGATAAGCAATGGCCTGCTTCGCTACGCCCTACGGGCTCCGCTACGCAGCCCATTGCTTCAACCGCGCTCATGCGCAAAACAACCGCCCGGCTCTAATCCCAGCTGGGGGAAAGCTGGGGGTCACGTCAAATCGCACCCAAGGGCTCGATTATCTCGACTGGTAGGCATTTGGATCGGGTGCGGTTTCAAATTTTTGCGAGGGCAGGAATGCGGGTGGTCAGTATTTTTCGTGGGTTGGATCATCGTTGGGGAATGCCTCCACATACCCAAAGTCCACATCGATACGCTTTCTCTCGACCTCGACTTCATGAAAGATGGGGCCGTCTTCCAAATTGCGGTCGGCTGTAATGGTAAGCTGGAATGGCAGAGTGTCTTCCACGTAAGCCGATTCCGAACCCAAATCGACCTGATCCCGGTCGATGCTATCAATTACGAAGAAGTTGAACGAGGCTTCGAAACCGATGCAGGCCTCTACATTGACGCTGAAGGTTACTGTTTCGCCATCAACAGCGATGACGGTTGCCTGACCAACGCTTTGAGGATTCACAAATTGAAGCGATGCGCTCAGCGGCTCCGCTTCGAAACTCACATCAGCCTGGCCATCAATATCGAAATCCAGATCGTCGAGCCGGTATTCGAATGCCTGCGCAATCTCATCGATAAACTCCCCACCTTCGCCATCACGCCATTTCTGGACAATGGCGTCGGCAAGATGCTGATCTGCGGCGTTAAAGAGAGCGAGTGCTTTTTCAATTTGATCAACGCAGACGAGATGATCTGACTGCGCGACGAATTCAATCCAGCCCTTGTCCGGAGCGACGCAGAGCACCAGTCCCTTATGCTCCGCGCCAAATGCCTCTAGGCTCAAAAGGGCGAATGCGTCTGGGAATTCGCTTTTCCTCTTATCGGCGGCGCCAAAGGGCGGCTCTTCGGCGAAGTACCTGCCCAGAACCATTTCCACTGCGTTAGGCACCCCTGAAGCTGAGACAACCTCGCCCGATACGTGCTGTAGAAATGTATCAAACTCGGCTTGGGCAAATGCCGCTGCATCGGCTTCAAGCAGAAGACTCTCTCCCTCTCCCTCCTGCGCCGTTCGCCTCCAGCGGTGCGAGTGCGCACGCAATGCCTTCTTCAAAGCACGCTGCGATTCCAAGGCATCATCGCGTAGGTGTGCAACCATCTCATTGACAACGACATCGGCGAACACGACCCTGATGTCACGAGCGTGAAACTGATCCAGACGTTGCAGAACTGCGTTGGTGAACGTCTTTTGCTTCCCATCAAACACAGCCGTATCTATCGAGATGGCGAACACCTTCCCGTCTGCAATTGCGGCTTTGATGTCATCTTCCGATAGTACAGGCATAATTCATCATATCGCACTGGGACGAAATTTGCAGTATTTTCAGTTGCAACGCATTCATCGCAGGCGACGATTCAAACGCCACTCCCACCAATCGAAGTACCGGATTTTGCGGGCACGGAAGGCCGGAAGCCCCTGCACGAAAACCAGTTGTTCCTTGGCTTTCATGGTCAGGATTTCGCCGGTCGTCATAAGCTGACGTGCGCCCTCGAACTCGCCGGAATGGAATGAGCCGGCCACGAGGTTGAAAGGCAGAGCCGAGGTCTGCCCTTCGGAGTGCATCCGCACCGTTGCCGTGCCCAGCATGTCAGACAGCAGCTTGGCTGTATCAGGGTCTTGTACGTTGAAGGCCTGCCGCACGGCGCAGTTTGCAATCATCGAGCGTGCTTTCGGGTACGTCTTCTGGAGCTGATCCAAGTCCTGCACGAACAGCCACATTTTTGCGCCGTACCCTGCCAGATAGCCGATGCCTTCCTCGATTGGGCGCATGTAGCCAAGTGCGGGAAGCTCATCGAACATGAACAGCACGGGCTGGGCAGGCTTGGCCACGTTCCGTGTCATAGCCACGGTGGCCAGGCCAGCCATCAGCCGCAGAAATGGGCGGTAGGCTTCGAGGTATTCCGGTGGCACGATGATAAACACCGAAGCCACGTCATCCTTCAGGCTTTCGAACTTGAACGACGATCTCTCGGTAGCTGCCCGCAGCTCTGGGCTTTCGAACAGCTCTGTTGCGCCCTGTGCCGTCGAAATGACCGCTGAGCGTTCCTTCGGCTCTTTTTGGCTGAAGCCTCGTGCAATGCGGGCGACGTTCTCTTGATGGCTGACGGTCATCTTCGCCAACAGCAGCTCGAACTCTTCTGCGTCCTGCATCAGCAGATCGCGCAGCGTGCCGAGGTTCTGTTCCAGCAAATCCCAATGGTGGCGGATGTAGAGCAGCAGGCCGGTAATCAGCGTGCGGGCTTCACGCTCCCAGTGGTTCGGCTGGGCATGTTCCGGCACGACCAACATTTCCGCCACAAGCCGTGCATCATCGACCTCATAAGCGGTCGCGATGCGGATGAAGTCGAGCGGGTTGAATGTCGCTCGGTTCGCTTTCGCCCCACCAAGGGGCGCAAGTTCGTAAACAGGGCCGAGGCTCGCCCGATAGGCACGGGAAATGTCGCTGTTCTCGCCCTTGATGTCAGTGACGACCACCGATCCGGGGTAGTCCAGCAGGTTCGGCACAACGCACCCGACGCCCTTCCCGCTTCGGGTCGGAGCAAAGGTCAGCAGGTGGCCTTCGCCATCATATCGCAGCATCCGGCCATGTTTGCGGCCCAGGATGAGGCCTTTGCCGTTGAGCAGCTTGCCCTTCCGGGCATCGGCCAATGTCGCAAACCGAGCAGAGCCGTGGGTGTCCGGCTTATAGAAGACGGCCACAGCCGTGCTTTTCGTCAGATAGCCTGCCAGCCCGAGAATGGCGGCCATGATCCCTCCCAGCCAAGCGGGCGGGGCGAACAGGGTATAGCCGATCAGTCCCCCGACGATTGGCAGAAATCTCCAGCAAAGGGTGAGGGTCGCATACAGCGACAGGAAAAGGGTGCGAACGAAGCCCATGGTGGAAGCCTCCAGATTGTTGTCTCTGAAGGCTTCTGAACCGCCGCCCGAACCGGAAAACTGGACGAAACCAGCCAGACTGACCGATTGCTGTCCATGATGGACAGTATTTCAATCATCCCAAATTTTCCGGTTTTTTCTGAAAAATTGTTGGAATTTCGGTGATATTCCCGTAATTTTGTAGTGCTTAGACACAGGTGGCCACTCATGGATGATGAAATCCTGACGATCCAAGAGATCGCCATCTTTCTGAAAATTAAAGAAAAGACCGCCTATGACCTAGTCGCCAAGGGCAAGTTGCCTGGCTTCAAGGTTGGGGGGAGCTGGCGATTTCGTCGCTCGGATATCGAAACATGGATTGATTCCAAAACCCGGAAGGTTTCACGCTGACCCATGAGTACCCCTTACTATCCAGTCATTGACCTGTTTGCTGGCCCAGGCGGCCTGGGGGAAGGATTCTCTAGCGTTAAGCGGGGCAAAACATCGCGCTTCAAATCACTTGCCGCCATTGAGCGTGATGAGCACGCCCACAAGACACTTCACCTTCGCCATTTTGTGCGAGAGTTTGGTGATGGTCAGATTCCCAGCGAGTACTATGCTTATCTTGCAGGGGATCTGACGCGGGAAGAGCTTCAGGTGGCCTTCCCCAAACAATGGCAACTGGCTGAAGCGTCTGCTCTCAGATTATCTCTGGGAGGGGAAAATCATGACGTTGTGAATAAGCTCCTTACCAAACGCCTGCGTGGCCACGGGAAGTGGGCTCTTGTCGGTGGGCCACCATGTCAGGCCTATTCGCTCGTAGGTCGGTCGAGACGCGCCAGTGACCCCGACTTTGAGAAGGATGAAAAGCACTTCCTTTACCGGGAATATCTGAAAATCATCACGGACCACGAGCCGCCGGTATTCGTGATGGAAAACGTAAAGGGCCTTCTTTCCGCAAAGGTCGATGGCAAGCCGGTCATCGACAGAATTCTGGGCGACCTCTCAAACCCCAAGGCTGCAAATTCAAATTCCGAGAATGGGCTGAGTTACCGGCTGTTCTCTCTGACTGAACGTGGGGAACTTTCCGAAGGCGCTTCACCTAGTTCCTTCATTGTCCGGGCGGAAGAGTATGGCGTGCCGCAGGCCAGACACCGCATGTTTATTCTAGGTGTGCGCTCTGACCTGAGCATAGAGCCGGAAATTCTGCAAAAGCAGACTTCACCATCCGTTGAAGATGTAATCGGCGATCTGCCAGCAATCCGGAGTGGAATTTCGAAAGAGCCAGACAGCTTCAAGGCTTGGCTAGAAACTATTTCGGAAGTCTGGAAGCATGACTGGTTCAAGGCGGCGTTTGATGATGAAAGTGCCGCCCGCTTTGCTGCTGGAGCCAACCCGATGCCTGCCTCAAGGTTTTCAGCTGAATGCACCAAGCCCCATGTGATGTCAGATTGGTTCACCGACGGGAATCTGCAATGCATAACAGGTCATGACGCACGTTCACACATGCGTTCCGACCTTCAACGATACCTCTTCTCCGCTCTCTATGCCCAGAAGTCAGGCGTATCCCCAAAACTCAATGATTTTCCAGATGAGCTGCTGCCAAACCACAGGAATGTAGAGGCGGGCAAAGCTGGTAAAATGTTTTCTGACCGCTTCAGAGTGCAGGTCGCTGGTCGTGTTTCCACGACGGTGACTTCTCATATTTCGAAGGATGGTCACTACTTCATCCACTACGATCCTAGGCAGTGCCGGAGCTTAACCGTCCGTGAGGCGGCTCGTCTGCAAACATTCCCCGATAACTACCATTTCGAAGGGCCGCGGACGCAGCAGTATCACCAGGTTGGGAATGCCGTCCCTCCCTACCTTGCTCATCAGATTGGCGAAATAGTCGCCGATATCCTCGACCGAATGGAGGATCGCTAGGTGACTGATGTAATGACCCCAACGCAGAGAAGCCGGAATATGTCTCGTATCCGAGGGAAGGACACGGCCCCTGAGCTTCGCCTGCGCTCATTATTGCATGCATCCGGCTTTCGTTTTCGGCTTCATCATCCCAAACTTCCAGGCCGTCCTGACATCGTTCTGCCGAAATACAGGACAGTGATTTTCGTTCACGGCTGTTTTTGGCATCGCCATGAAAACTGCGCATATGCAGCGGTGCCGAAGACGAGGTCTGATTTCTGGGCGGCAAAGTTCAAAGCAACAGTGATCCGCGACACGGAAAAGGCTGCTCAGCTGCGCGCTTCCGGCTGGCAGGTTCTAACGGTCTGGGAATGTGAACTGAAGAAGGATGCAGAGGCCGTCGTCAGCCGTTTGCAGCTTCAACTGAAGGAGGCTGCCTGATGGCCAGAGAACACCCGCTACCTCCAAGTGCCGCATGTCTGTCTGCTTCAATGCGCGATCTGGGATACTCCCTCGAAACCGCAGTTGCAGACCTGATTGATAACAGCATTTCCGCAGGCGCAGCCCACGTTGAGGTGTTCTGCGACATGTCGTCACAGCAACCCACATTGGCAATTATCGATGATGGCAGAGGTATGGACGACGAGGAAATACTCGTCGCAATGCGTCACGGTTCCGCAAATCCAGGCGAAAAGCGTGCGCCGGACGATCTCGGCAGGTTCGGCCTTGGACTGAAAACCGCCTCATTTTCGCAGTGCCGACAGTTGACCCTTGTAAGTGCCAAGCGCAGAAAACTGCATGCCGCAGAATGGAATCTCGACCTTGTGGATCAGAAGGACGATTGGCTGATTTCCATCCTGGATGAAGACGAAATTGCAGAGCTACCCTTTGTGGATCAGCTTGGTGGAAATGGAACCATCGTTCTTTGGCGAAACCTAGACAGGCTTTTTGAAGACGAAACTGGCGACAAACGTGCTGAAATTGTCAATGAAAAGCTCGACATTCTCGAAAAGCACCTTGCTCTTGTCTTTCATCGCTTCCTCTCGGGAGACGTGCGAGGCCGAAAGAAAATATCAATCTCAGTCAATGGCCACGAGGTAGAGCCTTTTGACCCGTTCTGCCGAAAGAATCCTGCTACGCAAGTTCTACCAGAGGAGATTGTGAGAATTGATGATACCGCAATCCATATGCAGCCTTATATCCTCCCTCATCACAGTAAGCTGACGGCCAAGGAGTACGATTACTATCAGGATCGGAGTGACTTCCTTTCAAATCAGGGCGCATATATTTACCGGAATGGCCGTCTTATGGCGTGGGGTGATTGGTTCCGGCTCGTACCGAAAGGAGAGGCGACCAAGCTTGCTCGGGTGCAAATTGATTTCCCCAATAGTCTTGATGAAGGATGGACTATCGACATCAAGAAGTCGCGCGCCCGTCCGCCTCATCAGGTTCGTGAGCGTCTCAGGCAGATTATTGCGCGCATCGCTGGGCGGAGTACAACAGTCCATCGGGGGCGAGGAAAGCGTCTCTTCGAAGAAACCAAGGCACCCCTATGGGAACGGTATGCCGATAAAGGTGCGATCAGATATTCCCTGAATGCGGAACATCCGCTGATCCAATCGCTTTCGGAAAGTCTCGATATCGATGGATGCAAGGCGCTTGAGTCCTTGATTGATGCGATTGCCTCATCACTTCCGGTCGAGATGATCTATTCTGACTTTTCGACCAACCCTAAAGACATCAACCAGACCCAGCCCGAAGCTGACGATATGATGGACAGGCTCTTGGCAATGAAAAAAATCATGTTTGAAGACAAGCCTTTTGATGCGGATGAATTCCGTGATGTGATAAGATCAACAAATCTTTTCAATAAACACGAAAATATAATTGAAGAATTCATCAAGGGGGAGCTTGGATGAAGCACAATCCAATTCAGGAGGAGAAGAATTTCACTGCTTCCCTTATTTCAAGTCTGGCTGTCAGGGGCGGAGCGCCCACGCGCGAAGAAATCGAGAAGTTCGCCGAAGGTCTCGCAAATCTTAGCGGCTATGCAGGTGATCTGAAGGCTGTCGTCAATGAGGCGATGATTGCAATCGATACCCGCATGGGCGCAGGCACGTCACTGATTGATGTCGAAGCGAAGCATGACGATGAATGGGTCTTCAAGCGGGACGACATCGAATGGGTTTATGCAGATGCTTACGAAAAATACCTGAAATCCGAGGGCTGGCATCCGAATGTTGTCAACTCTCTGAGTAACGTTTCGGCAAAAATCCTGGGCCACTTGCAAGACCCGAAGAGCGAGGGCTCATGGGATAGGCGCGGTCTCGTCATTGGTCATGTTCAGTCCGGTAAGACTGCCAACTATATGGGTGTGATCGCACGAGCTGCCGACGCAGGATATAAATTCATTATCGTGATTGCCGGCATCCACAATAACCTCAGAAAGCAGACTCAGGAGCGCATTGATGAGGGCTTCATCGGCCTTTCGAGTGATCCTGATAATCGGGTCAAAGTTGGCGTGGGTCTGACCGGAAATTACTCGCGCCCAGTTACTTTGACCACGATAAATGATGATTTCAACAAGAAGACAGCAAATCAAAGCGGTTGGCAGATCAACGATTTCACAAAACCAATCGTCATAGTGATCAAAAAAAACGTCCACACTCTGGCCGCACTTCATAAGTGGCTGAAGGAAATGAATGCGCAGGGTGATGGAAAAATTTCAGATGTCCCCATGCTTATGATTGATGACGAGGCCGATAACGCTTCAATCAATACAAACAAGCCGGAGATCGATCCTACCCGCACCAACTCGATGATTCGTGGGATTCTGGGGCTGTTCGCAAAGTCGTGTTATGTCGGTTATACGGCGACGCCATTCGCAAACATCTTCATCAATCCTGATGCGTATGATGAAGAGGTGTATGACGAACTTTTCCCTCGCGATTTTATTTACTGCCTTGATGCACCAACCACCTATTTTGGGCCTAACATAGTGTTCCTTGATGAGCTGCGAAGCTCAGAGATCGTTGAGCCGATAACGGATTGTGAGGAGTACCTTCCTTTTTCTCACAAGAAGGATCACGATGTCTTCGAACTCCCGCCAAGTCTTTACGGGGCCATCAATCAATTCATAGTCGCTCGGGCTATCCGAAATCTGCGGGGGCATGCGAACAAGCATTGCTCCATGATGGTGAATGTCTCGCGCTTTGTAGATGTCCAGAAGCTGGTTAGGGACCTCATCAGTATTTACGAAAAGAAGCTCCGGGAAGCTGTTAAGGCAAACTACGCAATGCCGGAGCAGGTGTCTGAAAAGAACACCTATATGCAGGCATTGAAACAGGTGTTCATCGATGAATTTGCGAATTGCGGATTCGAGTGGGATCAGGTGAAGTCGTCTCTTTACAGTGTGTTCGACAACCTTCGTCTGTTTGTTGTGAACAGCAAGTCCGACGAGGCTTTGGACTATAAGAAATATGAAAAGAGTGGTGATGGCTTGACCGCAATCGCTGTTGGAGGTCTGAGCCTGTCCCGCGGTCTGACAATTGAGGGGCTCTGCGTGAGCTATATGTACCGCAACACGCGCATGTACGACACCCTAATGCAGATGGGCCGCTGGTTCGGCTACCGCCCCGGCTACGAAGACCTTTGCCGTGTCCACCTCTCACCAGATTCTATCGACTGGTATGCTCATATTGCGGAAGCGTCCGAAGAACTGCGTCAGCAGATTAAGCGGATGAGACGCGATGGCCTGAGCCCGAAGCAGTTTGGCCTGTACGTCAAAGCTCACCCTGACAGCCTCCTGATCACCGCTGCGAATAAGATGCGAAGCGGCGAGAAGATAACCATGAAACAGAACTTCAGTCTGAAGCAGCTGGAAAGCTATCGGTTGCCATCGGACGATGAGATCAACACGCAGAATGAGGAGCTGATTGCTGAATACTGGAGGGAAGGATTTGGCGGACATCCCGTCAAGGACTCAGGCAAAGGCTGGTTCATTGAAGACGTACCTGTTGAAATCATAGAAGAATTTCTGACGAAGTTCCAAGCGCATCCTGGCTATGCGATTCAGAAATCTGCCGCCTTGGATTATCTTCATCAGATTTCTGGAGACCATCCGTTGGGAGATGTCCTGCTGATCTCCATCGAGGGCAACGATGAGAATGCGAAGAACTTCCGTCTTGGGTTTCAGGAACGGAAGAGCCGAAAGCAGGATAACGGCTGGTTGACTGCCGGTTACCGTGTGGCGAGCCGAGGGGATGAGAAGTTAGGTCTCACAGATGAACAGCGTGCCACGGCAATCGCTAATGCAACTGAACAGGGTGCGAAGGGCCCATCTGACACCCACTACCGTGAGGTCAGGAACAAGCCCCTGTTGATGCTTCACGTTATGAAGCTGATGGGAAAAAATGAGACCGAGGAACGAGTTCCCGCATTTGGCATCAGTTTTCCGGGTGGCGACTACGACAAGACTGTCAATGTGGTTGCGAACTCAGTCTGGCTTGAACAGATGCTGGGTAGTGAAGTCGATAGTCCTGACGAGGAGGACGACTTTGACGAATATTGAGAACCCTTGGCAACAGATAGGCGTGCCAGCCTCCGACTACAATGTTCGGCGCGTGGCAGAATCTGGAAACGTCCCACTTTACTGGGGCAGAGATTCCGCTGGTCATTATCTCTTCGTAGTCGAACTTGATGGTGACCACGCTGCCCAGTTTAAAAGCGACGGTACTTCGGTTCACGGCATCAACGTGGACCTCAGGGCGTTCGGCTCAGGTGCACAACAGGGACTGGTACTTACCTTGGAAAGACAGGTCGATAACGACCTTTTTCTGGGGCTTTGTGAAACGATGGTATCGAGCCTCAAGGCGGTTAACGATTCACCGACTGCTTTGGCCGTGGCGTTAGCTCACCTCAAACGGTGGAAGGCATTTCTAGCCGGTAAGAAGAGCCGTCTTCTGAGTCCCGAAGAGATCCGAGGGTTGTTTGGTGAACTGCTATTCTTGCGGACTCTTTACCTGAAACACATGGACCCGATTTTAGCGATGGAAGCGTGGGGCGGACCTGAAGGGGCACACCAGGACTTCATTTTCCAGAACACGGCAGTTGAGGTCAAAGCTCTTTCCGGCAAAGAACGAAGCACGGTACGGATTTCATCCGAGGATCAACTCGAAGCGTTGTGCGATAATCTTTATCTTCTGATTTACCGGCTCAGCGATCTGCCAGATTCAGACCAGGCCATTTCGTTGAATGGCCTTGTGCACAAGATCGAAGCTGAGCTTGCTGAAGCTGAAGCTCTGGAGACCTTTTTCCACCGCCTCGCTTCTTATGGCTATGTCGAGATGGTTGAATACGACAAGCCGCAATTCGTTGTCATGAACCGGCGTGGGTATCGAGTTGATGAAGAGTTTCCTCGTCTAGTGCGCTCTGGATTGCCCGATGGGGTCGTGCGGCTGAGCTACGAACTGGAACTGGAAAAGATTGGGGCGTTTGAATGTGACCCTGATGAAATAGGGGGAACTTAATTGGAGCAGACAACTCAGGAATTTTTTCACGATTTCAGACAGGAACTTATGGCTGGAGCTGAGGCGAATAGTGCCTTTCAGCTTGCTGAGTTTATGGAAGCTTTCGCCGAAGAACTCATGGAAACCGGCTTCATTGAAGGCTTTGAATTCTGCCATTATCGAACCCCCAGAGGTATTCGCGTCGATGGGTACTGGTTCAACGATGAAGGGGGACTGGACCTGTTCATCGCCGACTTTGAGAGCCGGTTGGAACTCGCTTCGCTTACCCAGACCGAGGTCAATGCGTTATTCAAAAGGTTGTTGAACTTCTACGAGGCCAGCCGAGAGAAGAATCTCTACAGCGACCTTGAAGAGACATCGCCGGAATACGGTCTTGCAAGAGATATTGCTGACCGGAAGGCTGCGATCCAAAGAGTAAACTTCTACATTCTCTCCGAACGCGTTCTGAGTGATCGATTGCAGGCTCTTGAGAGCAATGAAATCGACGGAATTGCCGCCTCCTATCACGTCTGGGATGTTTCTCGGCTCCAGCGTCAACGCAGCTCTAGAGGGCATAAAGAGGCACTGGACATCAATTTCATGGAAGCCTTTGGGACAGCTCTGCCATGCCTGCCCGCTCACGTTGGTTCTGCTGCGTATCAGTCGTATCTGATCGTAATTCCTGGGGAAATGCTCGCCTCGCTCTACGAACGCTATGGCGCACGGCTACTTGAACAGAACGTTCGATCATTTCTTCAGGCACGGGGTAAGGTCAACAAAGGCATTCGGGCGACAATCCTCACTGAGCCCGACATGTTCTTCGCATACAACAACGGAATTACAGCCACAGCTCAGGCGGTCGAAACCCAAGTTGGAGAAGGCGGGTTGGAGATCACCCGCCTAGTCGATCTTCAGATTGTGAACGGTGGGCAGACCACTGCATCCTTGTTCCACACCCGCCGCAGAGACAAGGTTTCACTGGAGCACGTCTTTGTTCAGATGAAGCTGTCAGTCATCCCCAGCGAAGCCGGTGAAGAGGTGGTTCCGAAGATTTCGGAGTATGCGAACACTCAGAACCGTGTGAACGCAGCAGATTTCTTCTCCAACCATCCCTTCCATATTCGCATCGAGGAATTTTCCCGCCGCATCTGGGCTCCCGCTCAACAGGGAGCGCAAAGGGAAACAAAGTGGTTCTATGAACGCGCTCGTGGCCAGTACGCAGATGCCCAGTCCAAACTTACGCCTGGTGAACAGCGCCGCTTCAAGGCTGAGTTTCCCAAACCTCAGATGTTCACGAAAACGGACCTCGCCAAGTTCGAAAATGTCTGGGATGAGCATCCGAAATGGGTCAACCTCGGGGCACAGAAGAACTTCGCCCGCTACGCCTCAAGGATTGGCAAAGAGTGGTCCAAATCACCGGACAAGTTTAACGAGTTCTACTACAAGCGCGCCATATCAAGAGGGATTGTATTTCGTAGAGTCGAGAAGCTCGTGTCCGACCAGCCTTGGTATAGCGGCGGGTATCGGGCCAATATCGTGGCCTACGCAATCGCTATCATCAATGAATGCTGCCAACGTGCCAGTAAGAGTCTGGATTTCAACGCAATTTGGGATTCTCAGGCCCTGCCTGATTCACTGACCAACGCTTTGGTTCTGGCCGCCAAGTTCGTCAACGACGACATTGTTTCTCCCCCACAGGGAATATCGAACATCTCTGAATGGTGCAAAAAAGACGGTTGCTGGCTCAGATTGCTTGATGGCATCGATGACTTCCAGAAATGTCTTGATGAGGCGTTCTGGTCAGGCCTTGTCTCAGAAGAGGCTTTGGCGGCTCAGGCCAAATCAGCCAAGAAGACCCAGAAGATAGACAACGGCATCGACGCACAGAAGAGAGTCTTTGAAATTCCGGCTCAGAAGTGGGCCCAGATTCGGGATTTCGGGCAGTCCAAAAAGCTGTTTACCCCAAAGGAAATTGGAGTTGTAAACGTTGCCTGTCAGATACCTTCTAAGGTTCCGTCTGAAAAGCAATGTGCGATTCTCATTGATGTACTCGACAGAGTGCAGGAGGAAGGACTGAAAGTATAGAATGGGGTTGGTGTGCCGTCACTCCCAGACCACTTCAGTCGCCAGATACTCATAGAGAACGGTTCTTACCGTTAGGCCGCCTGCCTGCGTAACGGTATACCGATACACTTCATCCTGAACATCTATCCAAGGGCCCGACATGTCTTGTCCTGTCATCATGCGGGTCATCATGCGACTGCCTACCTCAGGCCAGAATGAGCCCTCAGGATTCTCAAAACTGAAGCGCTCTTGTTCCGCTAAATGTGCCAGTGGCTGAAACCAGACATGAACTGGCTCATCGAGCATTGGCTCGCCCAGCTCATAAAAGGCATGACCACGCGCATTCTTGAGAATGACCTTCTTGATCGCTGCTGCATCAGGCTTCCAGAAAATGCGGTTTTGACCAGACACTGAATCACTGAATTCCTTTGCGGATTCTATCTTTGATTTCAGCACGGAGTTACGCTCCAATGCCCTCTCGATCCTCGGATTTTTGTGCTCCTTCGGATCAGTTGATCTGGTCAGTACGCATTCGATAAAAACCCGGAAGTACTCTTCGTCAGCTGCAAATTCATTGTTGCAGGCTGAGCATATTGTGGTTGTGGGCAAGTCTGAGGGGTATGGCAGTTCCAATAGAGATTTTGACGGAACGTGATCCTTGCTTGTCTTTGCATCAGACAGGATAGTGCTGCAATGTATGCACCAAGCCTTATTCCTGTCGTCACTGTAGTCGTTGATATAATCCATGCCCAATAATACGCCAGAATTTGGGATTTACGCAAATTGTTCACATTGGCTAGGTGATATGAAAGAGCCCCGCCATCTCTGACGGGGCTCTCGTCCTCGAAGGGACTGGTTGTTAGGCAGCTTCGCTGTCCGGGGCGGCCAAGCGTTGGCCTTCAAGCCATTTGTTGAAGGCGCGCTTATCGATGTAAACACGCCCGCCGATTTTGATCATGACAGTGTCAAAGCCATTGCGGTTTGCATGGTAAATCCACCACCTGATTGTACTCTCGGTTACAAACGGCGCCTCTTGGGCAAGCTGCTTCACTGTCCGAAGGTCGGTATAGTCCACCAACCGTTCCTCCTATGGGTATAGAAAAACCGTAGAAAAGAAAAATCGGACGGCCGCAGCTTACCTGATTGAGGCTAAACGGACAATGAAGACGGCTCTGGAGCCGGTCAGTCCGTCATATTGAAGATTTTGTCGTTCATCTTCTCAACCACATCACGAGTGTGGTCTTCCGACAGGTGCGAGTACCGCTTCACCATCTGAAGCGTCTTGTGGCCCAGCACTTCGGCAATCTCCAGTTGGCTTGCGCCATTCATGGCGAGGTAGCTTGCTGCGCTGTGTCGGAGATCGTGAAAGCGGAAGTCGATGATGCCCGCCTTGTCGCGTGCGTTCTCCCACGCCTTGCGAATGTCGATAGGGCCTTTGCCGTCGCTGCGAGGAAAGAGGTAGTCTGATTTCACCTCACGCTTTGCGAGATATTTCTGCCGCCATTTGAGGTGCTCTTCCAGCACGCCCTTGAGATAGCCCACAATCGGTGCCTTGCGGGTTTCGCGGTTCTTCGTCTCCCGCAGTATGGCCACCTGTCGCTCTAGATCGAGGTCGCTGAGCTTCAGCTTCAAAATCTCGTTCTTCCGAGCGCCGGTCGAGAGTGCAAACACCACGACCGGATAAAGCTGCTTGTTCGGGCTCGCTTTGCACGCCTCCAGCACCGCCTTGCGCTCGTCATCATCGAGGAAGCGAACACGTTCCTTGGTCGCCTTGGTAATGCGGTTCACGCCTTCCATCGGGTTGGCTGACCCCATCCAGCCCCACTTCTGGGCAAACTTGAGCAATATTTCCAGATTGTCGCGGTAGTGCTTCACGGTCTTGCGTGACTTGGGCTTCGCTGGCTTTTCGCCTTCTTCCAACTGTTCGCGTTGGTCGCCTGCCTTCGTCAGTTGAGCAATCTTCTTGCTGATAATCTCATGGGTCAGGAAGGAAAGGGCGTAGGTGCCCAGCTCGCGCTTCCAGTGGTTCAGATAAGTGGTTTCAACACGCTGGCTGGAGGCTGCCTTGTGCGGCAGCACATCCTCTTTGTATTTCTCAATCACGTCTCCCAGGGTGCGCTTCTTTGCCTCGCTCGCAGTCGAGCGGATGTCGCCACGGCGCATCCCCAGTTCAGTTTCCTGTGCCCAGGTCTTTGCGTCGGTAAGTCGCTTAAAGGTGCGCTGAACTGGCGGATATCCGTGCATTCGGATCATCACGCGGTAGGTTTGTCCGTTCTTGCCCTCTCTTTTTTGGATGGTCGCCATTTACGATTGTTTTCCAGTCAGTTAAAAATCATGATACATTCTAACTGTTTATGGGGTGCGGCGCAAAGATTTTTTGGCACAATTTTGGCACAGTAAGCCCCCAAAATTGCCCATAATTCACAACAAGTGACAGTAACTGAAATCATCTAACATATTGAAAAATATACTGTCAGGTGTTGGGAGTTGTTGAGGATTTTGCCGTGCTTAAATCTCATAACCTGAAGGTCGTAGGTTCAAATCCTACCCCCGCAACCATCTTCACTTGCGAACCAAGTGCGCCAGACCCTTCAAGCGAAAGCTCGGAGGGTTTTGTCGTTGTATCCAAGGCTGTCCGGCC
>Ga0209273_10000807_pt1 | contig 34622 bp, 31 predicted proteins | sample tdAd471_FD_187126 | JGI IMG/M metagenome (GOLD analysis project Ga0209273, IMG submission 187126) | Marine sediment microbial communities from the Atlantic coast under amendment with organic carbon and nitrate - tdAd47.1 (SPAdes)... | ecosystem: Environmental > Aquatic > Marine > Coastal >...
GATCGAATCCGAAAAGACCGCGTGCAGATCGACCGGGGCTTCCTCGAGTTGCAATTTCCCGGCTTCGATCCGTGACAGGTCGAGAATATCGTTGATCAGTTGCAGCAGATGTTCGCCGCCGGTGCGGATGATTTCCAGATACTCGCGGTGCGTCGGGTTTTCCACCTTGCCCAGGGTGCCGGCCAAAAGGCTGTCCGAGAAGCCGATGATTGAATTCAGCGGGGTCCGCAATTCGTGGGACATGTTGGCGAGGAAGGCGGACTTCGAGCGGTTCGCCGTTTCCGCTTCGTCGCGGGCCTGGCGATATGCGCGCTCCACGGCGACCCGTTCCGTGATGTCGGTTTCGATGCCGCCGACACCGATCAACTCGCCGGCCTTGTCGATGACCGGGAACTTGGTGGTCAGAAAGGTTGCGCCGTTGATGGTCTCTTCGTGTGTGATCAGCGTCCGTGCCTCGAGAATTTCACGATCGTGTGCAATGAAGATCGCCCCCGTGGGGTCTCCGTAGATTTCGAGCGAGTTGCGGCCGAGTACCTGATCCAGCGTTACTCCATTGACTTCCAGATAGCGGCGGTTGGCCATGACGAAGCGCAGATCGCGGTCCTTGAAATAAACCGGTGCCGGTGAATTATCGAGCAGCGTCTGAATACGCGCCTCGCTTTCGGCCAGCCGCTTTTCGAGCGCGACATGCTCTGAGAAATCAGTATAGACGGTGGTAATATGCAGGGTGCCGTCGGGCATGGGCACGGCGAATTTCGTGATCAGCCAGTCCTTGAGCCCACTGTCGGAGTGTTCGAACTGGACTTTATACGTCGATGGCGCCCTGGTCTCTATGACCCGGCGGTCGGACTCAACGGCGGCGCTGCTCAGGTCCTCGTCCCAGATCTCATCTGCCTTGCGCCCGACGACATCGGCGCTGACGACTTCGAACGCGGCTTCGAATGCCGGGTTGATGTATAGATACTCGCCGTCGAGAGACTTGATCATCACCGGGCTCGGTGTGTTTTCGATTGAAAACCGGCCGAAAAGGTCAAGATCGAAGCGGGCAGGCCGATGAATATAGCTTGCCGCCAGTAGCGCCGCCGATGCGGCGAGGATCACGATGTCGCCCATCGGCTCGACCGGGACCAACCCCGCCAAAGCTGCGGCGCTCCGTGCCGCCAGCGCACCCGCACCGGCGAAAAGTGTCAGCGACAGCCTGTCCGCCAGGCGCCCGGCGGTCCGCACAACAGCCCATGCCTGCAACGCAAGTGCAGCCATGACGATGAAATGTGTGACGCCAAAAGCGCTTGTCGTGCCGTCCATCAAGGGAACATGAACGAGATTTAATGCTCTGGAAATACCCTCGTAATGTCCGCCTTCCTATTTTGCTCGTGTGTGGTGATCGAAACCACTTATGGAATGCGAGGTAGACATATCATGTTGCTACGAAAGAAAGTCGAGAAGGAAAGCGCACACAGCCCGCGCCGTTCAAACCGTAAGCGAATCGCCGTTATGGCGACGCTCGGTGCGGCGGTCTTGCTGGGCGGTGCATTTGCCGCGCCGTTACAGGCAAAAACCCCCATCCCCGTCGCGCCGTCGGGTCAGGCGGACCGGACGATGCCGGCCAGTTTCGCGGACATCGTCGAACGCGTGTCCCCGGCCGTCGTCAACATCCAGGTTACATCAACATCGAAGCCGGTCATGACCGAAATGCAGAACGTGCCCGGTAATATGCGCGAGTTCTTCGAGCGCTACTTCAATGCGCCCGGCAACCCGGGCGGCCAGCGGTTCGGCGAGCGCAGCGCGCCTGAACACGGTGAGCAGCGCATCGGCGCAGGGTCCGGTTTTGTGATCGATGCCGACGGCCACATCGTCACCAACGAGCACGTTGTCCACGATGCCGACGAGATCACCGTCACGTTCAAGGACGGTACTTCGGCCAAGGCGACGCTGGTCGGCGTCGATGACAAGACCGATCTGGCGTTGATCAAGATCGATACCGGCAAGCCGGTGCCGTACGTCAAGTTCGGCAAATCGGATGAGGTTCGTGTGGGTGACTGGGTGCTGACGGTCGGCAATCCCTTCGGTCTCGGTCATTCCGTGAACGTCGGCATTGTCTCGGCACGCGGGCGCACCATCGGTGCCGGACCGTACGACGATTTCCTGCAGATCGATGCGCCGATCAACCGTGGTAACTCCGGCGGACCTGCGTTCGATGTGCATGGCAACGTGGTCGGGGTGAATGCGGCGATCTTCTCGCCCAACGGCGGGAACGTCGGCATCGGCTTCGCAATCCCGTCGGAAATCGCCGAGAAGGTGATCGCCGAACTGAAAGCCAACGGTACCGTCGAGCGCGGCTGGCTTGGTGTCTCCATCCAGTCGTTGAGCGAGGACATCGCCGACGGCCTGGGCCTGAAGAATACCGAAGGCGTGCTTGTCGCCGAGGTGACGGCGGATGGTCCGGCGAACGCGGCGGGCATGAAGGCCGGCGACGTGATCCTTTCCGTCGATGGCGATGCGATCAAGGAGCTCAAGGAACTGCCGCGCCTGATCGCCGACATACATCCCGGCAACGACTCCACCGTGACGGTCTGGCGTGACGGGTCGCGCAAGAACCTGCAGGTGAAGATCGGCACGCAACCGACCAGCCGTCAGGTCGCCGCGAACGACACCGGCTCGGATACGGTCGAGGATCATGTCGGCCTGGCCGTGCAGTCGCTGAACCCGGAAATCGCCCGCGAACTGGGCATGGATGAAAAGGCCACCGGGGTCGTGGTGCTCAGTGTCAAACCGGGCAGCCCGGCGGCCGAAAAAGGCCTGCGTCGCGGTGACGTCCTGACCAAGGCCGGCGGTAAGGAACTGAAATCGCCCGGCGATCTGACCGACAGCCTGCAAAAGGCGCGCAAGGATGGCCGGAAGTCCGTTCTCGCACTGGTCAAGCGCGCCGGTGGACAACGCTTTATCGCGCTCCCCGTAGGGGCTGCCTGAACAGGCGGCCTCTCCCCTGGGGCCGGCCGCGTCTCCCCCCGTCTCGGCCGGCCCCCTAGTTTCTCCTCCCTGACGGGCGGGCGGTGTCAAATCTTCGGATTTGCGCCGCCCGAACCGTTTTGGCATTTGCGCGTATTTGGCATTCGGGGTTGGCGGTACGGGGGCGATGGGCCTAAATACTCATGGAACAACAGGAACGATCAATGCGGATACTGGTAGTCGAAGACGACAAGGATGCGGCGTCGTATATCGCCAAGGCGCTCGGTGAAGCCGGCCATGTGGTCGACGTCGCGGACAATGGCGAAGATGCACTCGGCCTCGCCAACGAGGCGCATGAAGTGATGATCGTCGATCGCATGATGCCGAAGCTCGACGGTATCGCCATGGTCGAGCAACTGCGCGCCCAAGGTTCCGCCACGCCGGTGTTGTTCCTGAGCGCGCTCGGCAAGGTCGATGACCGGGTCGCAGGACTGCAGGCCGGCGGTGACGACTATCTGGTCAAGCCGTTCGCCATGGCCGAGCTGTTGGCGCGGGTCGAGGCGCTGGGCCGGCGCAAGGGCGCGCCCGAAACGCAGACCAAGCTGACCTGCGGCGATCTGGAAATGGACCTGATTTCGCGCGACGTGACGCGGAGCGGGCAGCAGATCGATCTGCAACCGCGCGAGTTCAAACTGCTCGAATACCTGCTTCGGAATGCCGGGCGCGTCGTGACGCGCTCGATGCTTCTGGAAAACGTGTGGGACTATCACTTCGACCCACAGACCAACGTGATCGACGTGCACATCAGCCGCCTGCGCGGCAAGATCGACAAAGGCTTCGATGTGCCGTTGCTGGAAACCGTGCGCGGCGCCGGTTACCGCTTGCATGCGCCTGATTAGCGCGCGCCTGGTTCGCACGTCGTGGTTTCGCATGGCGCTCGGCTATGCGGTGCTGTCGATCGTTTCCGTGACCATGCTCTTCGCGCTGCTGTACTGGAACACGGCGATATTCGTTGCCGAGCAGACCGAGGAAACCATCGAGGCCGAAATCACCGGCCTTGCGGAACATTATCGCCAGGCCGGGCTGTTCGGACTGACCGAAGTCATTCAGGAACGCGCGCAGGGCCAGCGCCTTAGCCTTTATCTGCTGACCGACCCGAACCGCCGGCCGATTGCCGGCAATCTGAATTCATGGCCCGCCGATACCCAGCCCGGCACGTGGATCGACTTCGATTATCAGCGCCCCGTCGGTAGCGGCATGGTCGAACACCGTGCGCACGCGCGTCATCTGGTATTGCCGGGCGGGTTTCATCTTCTCGTCGGTTATGACGTGCAGGATCAGGTGCGGCTCGAGCGGCGCATGCGCCAGTCGATGATCTGGATCGGCGCGCTGGCGCTGGTACTCGGTCTCGGCGGCGGACTTCTGATGGCGCGGCACTGGCTGAGCCGGGTCGATAGCGTCAATAAGACCGTCGGCGAGATCATGGAAGGCGACATGTCGCAGCGCGTGCCGGTCAGCGGCACCAACGATGAACTGGACCGCCTCGCGCGCAATCTGAACGACATGCTGAACCGGATCGAAGCACTGATGGCTGGATTGCGCCAGGTCACCGACAACATCGCGCACGATCTTCGCTCGCCGCTCAACCGTTTGCGCACGCGGCTCGACGTCACGCTGATGGCGGACCAGGACAAGGAAGCTTACCGCGACGCATTGGCGCAGACGGTTGTGGAAACCGATGAGCTGCTGAAAACCTTCAATGCATTGCTTTTGATCGGCGAGGCGGAATCCGGTCTCGACCGTTCGAGCCTGGAATGGGTCGACCTGACGGCCCGGCTCGCCGACGTTGTCGAACTGTACGAGCCCGCCGCCGAAGATGCGGGCCTGACCCTCGATGCGCGGATCGCCGACGGGTTGGGCGTGCGCGGCAACCCGAACCTGATTTCGCAGGCCGTCGTCAATCTGCTCGACAATGCGCTCAAATACACGCCGAAGGGCGGGCGCGTTTGTGTCGACGCGGGGGTCGAAAACGAGCAACCCTACGTTCTGGTCAGCGACACCGGCCCCGGTATCCCGGCGGTTGAGCGCGATCGTGTGCTGGATCGTTTCGTGCGGCTCGAAGGCAGTCGCTCGACGCCGGGCAGCGGCCTTGGTCTGTCGCTCGTCGCCGCCGTCGCCAAGCTGCATCAGGCATCGCTGACGCTGGGCGACAACAAGCCGGGCCTGATCGTGCGGATCGATTTCCCGAAACCGAACGGGCGTTAGTCGTCTCCGGCCTCGAAGCAGAATCCGGGGATGGTGTCCTCGTTCTTCTCGGTTTTCAGAATGAACGTGGTTTTATAGGCGCTGACGTCCTTCGACGTGCCCAGCACTTCCTGCGCGAAGTCGTGATATTCCTCGATCCCGGGCGCCTTGATGATCAGCAGAAAATCAAAGTCGCCGGTAACGACGTGGCATTGCTGCACTTCCTCAATATCGCGCATGGCTTTGGCGAAGCGTGCCGACACGTCCGCTTTGGGGGCGCTCAGCGTGACCATGACCGCTGCCGATACGGGCTTCGGAAAATGTTTCGGGTTGAGCCGCGCAACGACGGCGGAAATCGCGCCGTCGCGGCGCAGACGGACCAGGCGCTTGGCGCATGCAGACAAGGAAAGGCCGACATCGTCCGCCAGTTCCGCCGTCGTGCGGGTGGCATCGCGTTGCATGTGGTGGAGAATTTCCTTGTCGATCTGATCCATCGGAAAGCGCCAATCAAGTTGATTAATAACAAACTACGACATTTAACATCACTAAATTGCCTCAATAGCGAGAATAATTCTTTCCGTGGAAGAAATAAAGAGAACCGCCGGATATCGGGTGCTGTTAAGCTTCGCCGAACGTCGCCGATTGTTCGCCAACCTGCACCACAAGGAGTTCGCAACGTGACCGATACCGCCTTTCAGCAGCGCGCCGATGACGCGCTGATCCGCTACGGCGCCCGTTTCATGCCGATGGAGATCGTCCGCGCCAGCGGCACATGCGTGTATGACAGCGCAGGGCGGGAAATCCTCGACTTTACGTCCGGCCAGATGAGTTCCGTGCTCGGCCACAGCCATCCCGACATCGTCGCGACGATCTCCGAGACCGCCGGCACGCTGGATCATCTGTACAGCGGCATGCTCTCGGAACCGGTGGTGGCACTGGCCGAACGCCTGGCGGCGGTGACGCCGGAAGGACTGGATCGGACGATGCTGCTCAGCACCGGCGGCGAGTCCAACGAGGCGGCAGTGAAAATGGCCAAGCTCTATACCGGCGGGTACGAAGTGGTCGGCTTCAATTCGTCGTGGCACGGCATGACCGGCGGCGCGGCGGCGGCGACGTATGCGGCGGGGCGCAAGGGCTATGGGCCGACGATGCCGGGCAGCCTGTCGATCCCGGCGCCGAACCCGTATCGGCCGCGCTTTGGCGCCGACGGAATCGATTGGCGTGCGGAACTGGACGATGCGTTTTATCAGATCGATCGTCAGTCGACCGGCAATCTGGCGGCGTTCATTGCCGAGCCGATCCTCAGCACCGGTGGCGTCGTCGATCTGCCGGAAGGGTATCTGCGCGCGCTCAAGGACCATTGCGCGGCACGCGGTATGCTGTTGATCCTCGACGAAGCACAGACGGGCCTTGGCCGTACCGGCATGATGTTCGCGTTCGAGCGCGACGGCGTGACGCCGGATATTCTGACGTTGTCGAAAACGCTCGGTGCCGGGCTGCCGCTATCGGCGGTAATGACCAGCCGCGAGATCGAAGAAACCTGCCACGCGCGCGGCTTCCTGTTTTATACGACGCACGTTTCCGATCCGCTGCCCGCCGCCGTCGGGCTGAAGGTTCTAGACATCGTCGCGCGCGATAACCTGTGCGAACGCGCCCAGCGCATGGGGGCGCTGTTGCAGGGCGGGCTGCGCGATCTGATGCAGCGCCATCATGCCATCGGCGACGTGCGCGGGCGCGGGCTGTTGCTCGGCGTCGAGATTGTCGCCGACCGTGCGAGCAAGGTGCCGTCGCCGGAAATCGGTAACGCGGTCACGGCGTACTGCATGGAACACGGGCTCAGCATGAACATTGTCAGCTTGCCGGAACTGGCCAGCGTGTTCCGGATCGCCCCGCCGCTGACGGTCAGCGAAGACGAAATTGCCCGGGCGCTGGAAATCTTCGACGCGGCGTTTACGTCGGTGTGCGGCTAGCCGCCGCGCGCTTGGCCAACTGCCGTTCGCGGTAGGCCAGAAACAGCGCGCCGGCGATGATGACGGCGGCACCGATCCAGCTCAGCATTTCCGGGATTACGCCGAACAGGCCGAAGTCGTAGATGGCGGCGAAGATCAGCGTGGTATAGAAAAACGGCACCGCGAAGCTGGCGTCGGCCGCCTTCATGGCCTGAATGAAACACGATTGCGCCGTCACCATGATCAGGCCCAGCACGATCAGCAACATCCACTGGTCGCCGCTTGGCGGCACCCATACGAACGTCGCGGCGGTGATCGAGACCGTCGCCCCGAAGGCGTTGTTGATGAACAGGATGCGGATCGCCGGCTCGCCGCCGGAAAGCCGTTTGACGACGGCCATCTCCAGGCCGATCAGAAGCGCTGCCCCCAGCGCCAGGATCGCCGCGAACTGGAACGCGTCGGTGCCCGGGCGGATCAGGATCAGCGCGCCGACGAGCGAGATCGCCGCTGCCGACCAGCGCACCGGCCCGACTTTCTCGCCGAGAAACGGAATGGCGAAGATCATCGTGCAGATCGGCGACAGGAAGCTGATCGCCGTCGCTTCGGCGAGCGGCATCCGCGCTGCGGCGGCGAATGTGCAGGTGACACCCAACCAGCCCAGCGTCGAGCGCACGAAGTGCCAGCGATAGGGTGTTTCCTTGTCGAAACGCAGCTTCATCATCGGCGCGATGACGACGAGCGCGGCAAAGGCGAAGGCAAAGCGCCCGGCGGAGACCTGCAACGGATGCAGCGCCGGGCCGTACAAGCCGTTGCCGAGGATCTTGGCCAGCATCGACGTCGCCGCCAGCAATGCAGCCGCCGCGATCATGAATATGGCGCCCCGGATCAGCCGGGGAGCGGCAACGGCTGGCGCGTCCACTCGTCAGGTCCCGGAAACGGAAATGCAGACTTTGCCGAAGTGCGCGCCGGATTGCAGATAGCGGTATGCTTCGGCGGCGTCCTCGAAGGCGAAGACCTTGTCGATGACGGGCTTCATTTTCGCCGCGTCGATGGCCTTGCACATCTGCTGCATGGCATCGCGGGGGCCGACGGTGACGCCCTGCAGGCGGACGTCGCGGCTGACGATGAACGGCAAAAGAACGTTGCCGGTGGTCGCTCCCGACAATACGCCGATCAGGCTCAGCGTGCCGCCCGGGCGCACCGCGATCAGTGACTGCTTCATGGTTTCGGTGCCGCCCAACTCGATGACGTTGTCGATGCCGTCACTGGCGCCAAAGCTCATGGCCCAGTCCTTGCCGGGCTGTCCCCATTCCGGGGTCGCGGCATAGTTGATGCCGTGATCGGCGCCGAGTGCCCGCGCGCGTTCCAGCTTTTCATCAGAGGACGAGGTCACACAGACACGGCAGCCCGCCATTTTCGCGAATTGCAGTGCGAATAGCGACACGCCGCCGGTGCCTTGCGTCAGGATAGTGTCGCCGGGTTCGGCCCGGCCCAACCGGACGATGGCCGACCACGCGGTCAACCCGGCGCAGGTCAGGCTGGCGGCTTCGGCGTCGCTCAAATGATCCGGCGTGTGCACAAGACCGGACACCGGGATCGTGCGATATTCCTGTAGCATGCCGTCGACGGCGCGTCCGCTGTCGCTTTCCATGGCGTGTTCGGTGGCCGTGCCGGCCGGCCAGTCGAGAAAGAAGCACGCGGTGACACGATCGCCGGCCTTGAACGCGTGGACGCCCGGTCCGACGGCTTCGACCGTGCCGGCGCCGTCCGACAGCGGCACCAGATCGGCCTGTTTCTGGCGCGAGCGATAACCGCCTTTTGCGATCAACAGGTCGCGGTAATTGATCGACGCGGCGCCGATTTTCACCAGCACCTCGCCCGGCCCCGGTTCCGGCACCGGGCGTTCGCTTACCATGAGGGCATCGGGCCCGTCGGGGGTTTCGAAGATCATCGCGCGCATCGGTCGTCCTTTCGTATTGGTCCGACCAATAAACCCGCCGCCGCGCACTTAGGCAATGCCGTTACACATGAAAAAGAGGCCGCAAGGGCCTCTTTTCGACGTCACGAAGGTATGGGGTAGGCGTTCAGGAGAAAAAGCCTTTTTCCTTATTGCTGGGGCAGGGCGCCTCGAGCAGCGACTTACCATGATGGTGCAGGTTGACCCAGATGCGGTCCTCGCCGTGCAGCCAGTCGAAAACCCATGCGTCCTGCGGCGGGCACGCCAGCTTCAGGTACGAATACTTGATCCGTTCCGAGCGCGTACGGATGACCTCGGCATGGTCAAACCGCGGCACATGCACGTCGACGACCAGATTCTGCTTGTCGTTGATATAGACGCTGGTCGCTTTCCAGCCCTGACGGGGCGGGTTTTCGTCGATGTAGTTTTTCACCGCGACGGCGGCGACCTGCAGCGCCTCTTCCTGCGTCATGTCCTCGGCATAGAAGCTGAGCGTCGCAAGCACCGCGCCCGGAATCATGAGCGTGATGAGGAGGCTGATAACGAACCAACGCTTTGATGAGATAATGTCGGATAACCACATTGTCTTATTCCCTTTCCCTTCGGTAGCTCCGCTGCCTCATTTTTATTGCTCTTGAGGCCGGTGGCTTTGCGCCCCGCCGTCACCGGCGGTTTGCCTGTTCGTGGGCCCGGAGAAACGTGCGTTCCGAACCTTGCTGACACTATTTATAGTATTTCAGTGCACGCTTGGCTGTGAGGTATGTCACATTCCCGGAATAATATTTAAATACATAACCTATTGAAAAATATATAGAAAATAAACGATGGATGATGCGCTTGCCGGAAAATACGGTTAAATAAGTCTAAAGGGCGTCCGACCTAGGTGTTGTGTATCGCTTTTTCGATTCGCGCCAGGAAAGTATCGGCGTCCTGGAGTGTATTGCACAGGTGCGGGCTGACCCGAACGGCGCCGCCGCGCGAGCTGACAAAGACGTTCTCGGCTTCGAGCCGCGCCAGAATGTCCGACGGGAACCCGCCGGGACGGCGTAGACCGAGAATATGCGGCGTGCGGAAGGCTTTCGGGGCGATCTCAAGGCCGAGCGAGGCTGCGCCGTCGGCGATCCGTGCCGTGATCGGCGCCACCGCCGCCGAGATGCGTTCCGGCCCCCATTCGACGAGCTGCGTCAAGGCGACCTGTATCATCGGCAGGGTGATCAGGCTCAGATACTCGCCTGCGTCATAGCGCCGCGCACCTTCGGTGAAACCTTCCGGATAGCCCAGCCCGCCGGTGATGCTGGCGACGCCGCCGTGGTTGAACAGATGATCTTCGAGCGGCAACCCGTCCTGATACTTCGGCGCTGCGTACATGAACGACAGGCCGTACGGGCCGAGCAGCCACTTATAGGCGGCGCAGACCAGATAGTCGGCGCCGATGGCGGCAACGTCGATCGGCAGCGCGCCGACCCATTGCGTGGCATCGACGACGAACACCGCCCCGGCATCCTTCAGCGCCGGACCGATCACCGAGAGATCGACAAGCGAACCGTCCGTCCAGTGGCAGGGCGGCAGCGCGGCAATGGCGACATCGTCGTCGATCGCCGCCATGACGGCGGCAGTCCAGTCGCCATCTTCGGGCCACGGAACGGTCGCCAGCGTGGCGCCGGTGCGTTCGCACAGCCGCTGCCACGCATAGACGTTGGACGGGAACTGTCCCTCGATGACAAGCACGCGCTGTCCGGGCCGTGCGCTCAAATTCTTTGCCGCCGTGGCGATGCCGTAGCTGGCGGCGGGATGGATCGCGATGTCGTCGCCGGTGGCCCCGATCAGCGCGGCAAAGCGCGCGCGGATATCGTCAGCCTGTACATAGCGTGCCGCTTCGTCGATGGCCCACGGGCGGCCCTTCGCGGCGACGCCCTTGTAACCTGCTTCGAGCGAGGCTTTCAAAAGCGCCGATTTCGATGCGGCGTTGAGAAACACGACATCGTCTTCGATGTCGAACAGGTGGCGCTGATCGCCGAGCGGTGGAAGTGAAGTGTCCATGCGACAAGTTATGCAGGTTCCGGGAGCCGGATCAATCTTGCCGCGCGGACTTACTTGTTCCGGTTACAATTCCTATATTGAGGGTATGACAACACGCCGCCCACCGCCGAAGGACACCAATCTCGCCGGCGATCCGCGCCGTATCGGTGTCGAAATCGAATTCGGCGGAATCGATCTGGATAAAGCCGCCGCGCTGGTCCGCGATGTCTTTGGTGGCGAGATTGCCGTGCCAAGCCCGCACGTCCGCGCCGTCAAGGATACCGCGATCGGCGACTTCGAGGTCGAACTGGACGCGCAGCTCGTACATCCGGGTGACGATGCCGACGAGATCGAGCGCCAGGCGAAAAAGCTGATCGGCGATCTTTCGGCGTCGTTCGTGCCGACCGAGATTGTCGGCCCGCCGGCGCCGCTGGACGCGCTCGATGATTTCGACCGCCTGATCCGTGCGCTGCGCGATGCCGGGGCCGAAGGTACGCAGGACGGCATCAGCTATGCATTCGGGATGCAACTCAATCCGGAAATCCCGTCGTCGGAGACGGAAGATATTCTCGCGGTCTTGCAGGCGTATGTTCTGCTATCGCCGTTGTTGCGCAGGCGCATCCGTGTCGATCCGGTGCGACGGCTTTTGCCGTATGTGGACCCGTTCCCGGTGTCTTATGCGCGCAGAATTCTCGACCCCGATTATGCGCCGGATATCGCCGGGCTGATCGACGACTACATAAAAGACAATCCGACCCGCAACCGTGAGCTGGATATGCTGCCGCTGTTTGCGCATCTGGACGAGGAGCGGGTGCGCGCCAAGCTCGACGACCCGTTGATCAAGGCGCGGCCGACGTATCATTACCGCTTGCCGAACACCAGTCTGGCCGACCCGGACTGGGACGTGAGCGTGGAATGGAATCGTTGGGTGAGCGTCGAGCGGCTGGCCGCCAACGATGCGCGGCGCGGCAGTCTCGCTGCGGCATTTCTGAAACGCCACCCGGACGATTTTATCGACTGGATCAGCATCCGCGCGGCGGAATGGCTGGACGAAATTAACGAATGACCTCGCCGCCCGCCGTCGCCGCGACGGCGGCAATGCGCTGGCGTTTTTGGTGTTCACGCACCGTGATATAGGCGGTCGAGGCGAAGATCAGCGCGCCGCCCGCCCAAACGAAGACATCCGGCACCTCGCCGAAGAACATGTATCCGGTGATCGAAACCCAGACCAGCCGGACGAAGTCGAACGGCATGGCGACGTGGGTTTCCGCGTACTTCAGCGATTGCGACACGCACATCTGGCCGCAGCCACCCAGAAGACCCAGCAACACCAGCCAGCCAAGATCCGTATAGCTCGGCCACGACCAGACGAACAGCGCCGGCACCAGCGCCAGCGGCGCCATGACCAGCGACATGTAGGTGGTGATGGTGACCGACGACTCGGTCTTGCTCAGGCTCTTGATGATGATGACGCATGCGCCCCAGAACACGGCCGCGGTCAGTACCAGAATATAGCCGGTGCCGATTTCCTCGAATCCCGGGCGCAGCACGATCAGCGTCCCGGCGAACCCGGCGACGATGGCGGCAATCCTGCGCCAGCCCAGCCGTTCCTTGAGGATAATCACGGCAAGCAGGGTCGCAAACAGCGGCGCCGAGAACGACAGCGCCGTGACATCGGCGATGGGCGACAGGCTGAGTGCCGTGAAAAACGCCAGCATGGCGCAGAAATTCAGCACGCCGCGCGCGATCAGCATGCCGATGCGGCCGGTCTTGAGTGGCGCGATTCCCTGTTTGACGAAGAACGGAATGACCACGATCAGCGCGAACAGAAGCCGGCAGAACACAACCACAAACGGATGCACGGTATCGGAAACATAACTGATGGTGGTATGCATCGACGCCAGGCAAAGCGTCGAGGCAAGCATCCAGAGAATGCCGCGCAGGTTGTCGGCGGCTTTCTTCGCTTCGCTTTGATGGCTGTCCCCGGCGGGGGTGTCGCCGGTCGTCGGCTCGGGCATGCAGGGTCCTCCGGGACTTAAAGCTCAGCATAGACGACGTCTTGGCCGATGCAAGGCGGCGGACTGACCGATATGGAGGGGTAAAAACACGCTTTCCCCGTTGACAGCCCCCGGTGCGGACCGTATGTTCCGCCCGCTTTCGTCTCCCGGGTGGTCCGGGAGACAATTTGTTTGTTTGACATTAATTGTCTAGCCGGGGATCGGGTTATGAAGATCAGAAACTCGTTGAAGTCGGCCAAGCTGCGTGAAAAAGGCTGCCGTATCGTGCGCCGCCGTGGCCGGGTCTACGTCATCAACAAGCGCAACCCGCGCTTCAAGGCCCGCCAGGGTTGATCGCCCGGGGCTGATCCGCTTTCAAGCGATCCTTTGGCCGCGCCCATGCGGACATGGGCGCGGTTTTCGTTTGTCTGCACCGTGGCCGTGTTCTTCGGCCACCAGATCGCAAGCTTCCTCGGCGTCCGTCGCGGCGGCTATTTCTTCGACATAACCGAAGCCTGCATGCCTGCGTGCTGGGCTGGGGTCGCGCCTCGCGTCGTGACGCCGCCGGTGCACCTTTCAATTCGCGACGAAGTCCCCGCGCCGATGGCGGAAGCGGCTTGAAAATCCATGCAAATTTGCCGGAGCATAGGTGACGGACCGTATTTTCCGTGGCACACTGGGATGCCAGAGAATAAATAATAACAACAAGAACGAACGGGAAAGCGGAGCGCCCCTGCCATGCAGATGCCGAAACCGGATGAAAGCGTCATTGCGCGCCGTGCCGAGCTGGCGGCAGCGCTGCGCGATATCGTCCCGGGTGAAGGTGTCATCGATACCGACGAGGAGTTGCGTGCCTTCGATTGCGACGGGCTGATGGCCTACAAGCAATTGCCGCTGATCGTCGTGCTGCCGGAAACCACCGAGCAGGTCTCGGCGGTGCTCAAATACTGTCACGCCAACAACGTCAAGATCGTGCCGCGCGGCGCCGGGACCGGCCTTTCCGGCGGCGCCATGCCGCTTGCCGACGCGATTACGCTGGGCCTGTCGAAATTCAAGAAAATCCTCGAAATCGATTTCGAGAATCGCTGTGTCGTCACGCAGCCGGGCGTCACCAATCTGGGGATCACGCAGGCGGTCGAACATGCGGGCTTTTATTATGCGCCCGATCCGTCGTCGCAGATCGCATGCTCCATCGGCGGCAACGTCGCGGAAAATTCCGGCGGTGTGCATTGCCTGAAGTACGGGCTGACGACGAACAATGTGCTCGGCGTCGAAATGGTGCTGATGAACGGCGATGTCGTGCGCTTCGGCGGCAAGCATCTGGACGCCGGCGGCTATGACCTGCTGGGCGTCATTACCGGCTCCGAGGGGCTGCTGGGCGTCATTACCGAGGTAACGGTGCGCATCCTCAGGAAGCCCGAAGTGGCGCGCGCGCTGCTGATCGGCTTCCCGACCATGCTGGATGCCGGGCAGTGCGTCGCCGACGTGATCGCGGCGGGGATCATTCCTGGCGGTATGGAACTGATGGACAAGCCGATCATTCATGCCACCGAGGATTTCGTACACGCCGGCTATCCGCTTGATGTCGACGGGCTGATGATCGTCGAGTTGGACGGCCCCGAGGCCGAGGTCGCGTACCTGGTCGAGCGGGTCGAGAAGATCGCCCGTGCCTGCAACGCCACGACGATCCGTGTTTCCGAAAGCGAGGACGAGCGCGCGCGCTTCTGGTCCGGGCGCAAGAATGCCTTTCCCGCCGTCGGCCGGATCTCGCCCGACTATATCTGTGTCGACGGCACGATCCCGAGGAAGAAACTCGCCGAAGTGCTGGAGCGCGTTGCCGGGTTCTCGGAGAAATACGGACTGCGCGTCGCCAACGTGTTCCATGCCGGTGACGGCAATCTGCACCCGCTGGTGCTGTTCGATGCCAATGTGCCGGGCGAACTGGATGCCGCCGAAAAGCTGTGCGGCGAGATTCTGACGCTGTGCGTCGAGGTCGGCGGTGTGCTCAGCGGCGAGCATGGCATCGGCGTTGAGAAGCGCGATCTGATGGGGGCAATGTTCACCGAAGACGACATGAAGCAACAGCAACGCGTCAAATGCGCCTTCGACCCGGGGCATCTTTTGAACCCCGGCAAGGTCTATCCCGAACTGCACCGCTGCGCCGAACTGGGCAAGATGCACATCCATCACGGCAAGCTGCCGTTCCCCGATATCCCGAGATTCTAGCGCGCACGCCATGGCCGATACCTTGAAACCGGAAAACGAAGAGCAACTTCTCGACGCCGTTAAATGGGCGCTCGCCGAGAAAACCCCGTTCGAGGTTGTCGCCGGCGGCACCAAGCGCACCTTCGGGCGGCCGATGCAGACGGCGGCCACGCTCGACATGTCGGCAATGGCTGCGATCAAGACCTACGAGCCGGAAGAATTGTTCGTGACGCTCGACGCCGGGGCGCCGATGGCCGAGGTCAATCGGGCGCTCGATGAAAAAGGTCAGCACCTGTCGTTCGAGCCGCCCGACCTGGGGCCGTTGCTGGGCGAGAATGCGAACAAGGCCACCATCGGCGGCATCGTCGGGACAAATCTGGCCGGACCCAGACGTATCAAGGAAGGCGCGGCGCGCGATCACGTGCTTGGTTTCCATGCGGTGTCGGGGCGAGGCGAGGTGTTCAAGTCCGGCGGCACGGTGGTCAAGAACGTCACCGGTTTCGATCTGTCGAAGTTGATGGCGGGATCGTTCGGCACCCTCGCGGTGATGTCGGAAGTCACGCTGAAAACCCTGCCGCAGCCGGAAAAAATCCGCACGCTTATGGTGTGCTGGCGCGCCGACGGGGTCTACGACCACGGCGCCATGAAGGTCATGTCGAAGGCGCTCGGCAGTGCGCACGACGTATCCGGCGCGGCACACCTGCCGGCGATCGCCGCAGCGGCATCAGGCGTCGACTACGTGTCGCAGAGCGGCGGCAGCGTGACGGCGCTTCGTATCGAGGGACCGGCACCGTCGGTCGAACACCGCGCACAGGCGCTCCGCGCCGAGATCAAGGACTTCGGCCGGATCGAGGAACTGCACACGACGAATTCGAAAACCTTTTGGGGCGAAGTGCGCGACGTGCATCCGTTCGTCGGGCGTGACGATCTGCCGTATGTGTGGCGCCTGTCGGTGCCGCCGGCGGACGGTTCGCGGACCGCGCTGTATATCCTTGAGGAACTCCAGGGCGAGGTGTTTTACGACTGGGGCGGCGGGCAGATCTGGCTGGCGCTGGCACCGGTCGTGAACGCGGGTGCCGAGATCGTGCGGTCCGCCGTCGAGGCGCTGGGCGGGCATGCGACGCTGGTCCGCGCTCCCGCCGATATCCGCACCGATGTGCCGGTGTTCCAGCCGCTGTCGGACGCCGAGGCGATGATCGCGGCCAAGATCAAGGAAGGTTTCGATCCCGAGGGCGTGCTCAACCCCGGCCGAATGTATTCGGGGGTATAGGCGAGGGCATGCAGACCAATTTTTCAATTACCCAGTTGGCCGACCCGAACATCGAGGCGGCAAACGACATTTTGCGCAAGTGCGTGCATTGCGGCTTCTGCACGGCGACGTGCCCGACGTTCGTGCTCAAGGGCGACGAATTGGACAGCCCGCGCGGCCGCATCTATCTGATGAAGGAAGCCTTCGAGAGCGACGGTCCGGCAACGCCGAAGCTGGCCAAGCATCTGGACCGCTGTCTGTCGTGCCTGTCGTGCATGACGACCTGTCCGGCCAGTGTTGATTACATGCATCTGGTCGATTACGGACGTACCTTCGTCGCCAAAACCTATCGCCGCCCGCTGCATGACAGCTTGCTACGCTGGGTGCTGGCCAAGGTGCTGCCGTATCCGGGCATGTTCCGGCTGTCGCTGATCGGGGCATGGATGGGCCGGCCGTTCCGCGCCATGATGCCGGCGCGGCTGCGTGCCATGCTGGAACTCGCGCCGGCCAAAACGGCACCGCCCAGCGAGGTCGATCTGCCGGGTGTGCACCGCGCCCAGGGAGAAACGCGGATGCGCGTCGCCATGCTGTCTGGCTGTGCGCAACAGGTTCTTCGCCCGTCGATCAACGAAAGCACGGTCCGGCTTCTGACCCGGCTCGGCTGCGAGGTGGTGATCGCCGAGAAAATGGGCTGCTGCGGTGCGCTGGTGCATCACATGGGGCTGGAAAAGCCGGGCCACGATGCGGCCAAACGCAACATCGCGGCCTGGGAAGCGGCGGAAAAACGCTACGGCGCCATCGATGCCGTGGTCATCAACGCGTCGGGCTGCGGCACCACGGTCAAGGATTACGGCTGGATGCTGCGCGGCGATGCGGACTGGGCCGAAAGGGCGCGGGTGATTTCCGACAAGACGCGCGACGTCAGCGAAGTGCTTTTGCAACTTGGCTTGCGCGGGCTGACGGATGATGCACGGCCCAAGGTCGCTTATCACTCGGCATGTTCGATGCAACACGGCCAGCAATTGAAGACCGAGCCGGTCGCGTTGCTTGAGGCCGCCGGGTTCGAGGTCACGCAGCCCGCTGAATCTCACCTGTGTTGCGGTTCCGCCGGGACCTACAACATCATGCAGCCGGACTGGGCGGCGGAACTGGGCCGGCGCAAGGCGGGCAACCTGCGCAAGCTGAATGCCACCTGTATCGCCACCGGTAACATCGGCTGTCTGACGCAGATCGCGGCGTCCATGCCCTTCGCCAAGGACCCGCCGGTGCTGCACACGGTCGAACTTCTCGACTGGGCGACGGGCGGCCCGACGCCCCCCGGATTGAGCAGCGGCGAATAAGGGTTTTCCACATTTCGCGGGGTTTCTGCGCGCCGCGACATGGTCATTACGCTCGAAACATGGCACCATTATTCGCATACTGTCGGCCTACCCGGCTGCTGCAGTCGTTGAATGTATGGTCCTGATTTAGGATGCGTCGTATGGCGGGAGCGCAGGGAGCGCGGGAATACAGCCTCTTGTCGAGGTTGATCCATCACGCGATTGCCGTGCCGGCGGTCGTGTTCGTTCTTTTGCTTTCCGCGACCGGTTATGTCTGGGTCGAAATCAAGCGTTACCATCTGGCTCAGCAGGTTTCGGACGCCAACGAGTATCTTGAATTCGTTTCCGCGCACCTACAGGCGCATCTCGATGTTCGGCTTGTGCTGGGTCAATTGATCCGCCAGGAATGGATCGATTACCACTCGAAAAAAGCCGAGGATTTTGCGGCCATTGTCCGCCCGAAGATCCAACGCTTTCGCGATATTCAGGCCATCAACTGGGTCGACGCAGAAGGGGTCATTCGTTGGATCAATCCTGTCGCCGGCAATGAACAGGCGCTCGGACTCGACGTGCGCAAGTTGCCCGAGCCGGCCACCGCGCTTGCGGCAGCGGCGCAAACACAAGAAATGCAAGTTACAGGACCGCTCGAATTGGCGCAGGGTGGCCGCGGCTTCGTCGTCTATATCCCGGTTCTGGAAGGCGAACGGCTGGCCGGCTATATCAACATGGTTTTCCGTTCGGACACGCTGATCAAGATTGCGCTGCCGATTGACCGGCGGCAGGATTTCGATCTGCATATCACGGACGGTGATACTCCGATTTTCATGCAGCATACCGATACGCATCTGGCCGAAGAACAGGTGCGCCAGCTCAAAATCGCTAACCGCACATGGACCATCGGCGTCGCCCCGACGGCCAAGACCCGCGAAAGGTTTAATACCGCCAGCAGTCACTTGTTGCTGTTGTTCGGTCTGGTTTTTTCGGTGGCGCTGCCGCTGATGCTGTATCAGATGATGCGCCGGAACGCCGATTTGCGCGGCATCCAGCGCAGACTCTCCGACTATGCAGATATCAGTTCGGACTGGTTCTGGGAAACAGATGATAAACTGCGGTTCTCGTATTTTTCCGCGCGTTTCGAGGAAGTTTCCGGCGTGCCGCCGGAGCGGTTTCTCGGCAAGACGCGGCGCGAGGTGGGCGCACCGGACGCCGATCCTTACGAGTATCAGGCGATGCTCGAAGCCATGGACCTGCAACTGCCGTTCCGTGATTTCGAGCATTCGCGTATCCGCCCGGACGGGACCAAGGCGTATCTTTCGATCAGTGCCCGGCCAGCCTATGACGAGCTCGGCAATTTTATCGGCTATCGCGGGGTCGGGCGCGATATCACCGATCGCAAACTGAACCAGACGGTGCTGAACGACGCATTGATGGCATCCGAGCAGGCGAACCGCGCAAAGACCGAATTTCTGGCCACCATGAGCCACGAATTCCGCACGCCTTTGAACGCGATCATCGGTTTCAGCGAAATGCTCAAGGAAGAGTACTTCGGCAAGCTGGGCGCGCAGACCTATGTCGAGTATGCAACTGATATTCACCGTAGCGGGCGGCACATGCTCGATCTGGTGAACGATATTCTCGACTTCTCGGCGATCGAGGCATCGAAGCGGCAAATGCATCCCGAGGACTTTGCCTTCGAGGACGTGCTCAACGACGGTATTCGAAATGTCGAAACCCCGTTGCGCGAGAAGAATCTGACGTTGACCCGCGATCTGCCGGACGGCCTGCCGGCCTTGCATGCCGACAAGCGATCGATCTACCAGATCGTGCTCAATCTTTTGACCAACGCCGTGAAGTTTACCGAACCCGGCGGTCGGGTCATGGTGTCGGTGCACGCCGAGGATGACACGTTTGTCTTCGCCGTTGCCGACAACGGCACCGGCATCGCCGCCGATAAGCTGTCGACGATCACCGAGCCGTTCTCGCAATCGCATACCGATCCTCATATTGCCGGTACCGGAACCGGGCTTGGCCTGACCATCGTCAAATCCTTGGTCGATGCGCACGGCGGCACGTTGCTGATCGAAAGTGAGGTGGGCGAGGGGACGCGCGTCACCGTCCGTCTGCCGATGGCGAACGGCTAGGGCTTGTCACATGATGCGCGATGCCCATATCCGGAATATGAGCAAGGTCATCTCCCTGGTTTTGTTCTTCTTGCTGGCCACGAACGCCGCCTGCGCCGACCAGAACAGTCCCAGACTGCCCGCATTGTTCGATGAACTGCAACGCGCCACCGATCCGCTGAGCGCGGTCGAGACAGAACGCGATATCTGGCGCATCTGGAGCCTGCCCGACCGGCGCGAGGTCAGTGTGCCGTTTGCCCAGGGCGTGTTGTCGATGAACGAAGGCAAGCTGAAACAGGCCATGGCGCTGTTCAGCAACGTCGTCAAAACCGCGCCGGACTTTGCCGAAGGCTGGAACAAGCGCGCCACCGTCGCCTATTACCTCGGCGATCTCGATACGTCGGTCCACGACATACAGAAGACGCTGGCGCTGGAACCGCGCCATTTCGGCGCGATGTCCGGCCTGGCGCTGATCTATGAAGCGACGGGACTGCACGAACGTGCGCTCGACGTGCTGATCCAGGTCAAGGAAATCTATCCGGCGATGGCCGGGATCGACGAACGCATGCGGATGCTGCGCGACGCCATTCAGGCCAAGAAAACCTGAGCGCTTTCAGAAGCCGCCGTCGTTCGCGGCGTCTTCGCGGCTTTTCTCGCGGCGCATCCTGTCGTCCCGTAAAAAGCCTAATATCCTGAGCGCGCCGGCGAACGTGAACGCCGCCATGCCGAGCAGGGCGGCGATGAACAGGATTGCCGTATCGGGCGGGGTTTTGTCGGGAAACGCCACCGGATAGCCGAAATACAGGCCGACGAAGAAAAGCGGCCATATGGCTGCGCAGATCAGATAAAGCATGGCCCGACAATAGCATGTCATCGGCCTTTGCGGAATCCCCGCGCGCGGCCTAAATTGGGCGCAACATGTCCCGGAGGTTTGAAAACCAGCAATGAAAGCCGCCAGCGAAAATCGTTTTGATGACCGTCTTCTGGACGAATTGCGCCAGATCGTCGGCGAGCGCGTGACGACAGCCGATGCGATCCGCGAGCAGCATGGCCGCGATGAATCGTTCCATCCGTGCATGCCGCCCGACGCCGTGGTGTTCGCGCATTCCACCGAAGAGGTTGCCCGCGTCGTCCGCGCCTGTGCCGCACGCGCCGTGCCGATCATCCCGTTCGGCACCGGCACCTCGCTCGAAGGTCACGTTGCCGCGTTGCAGGGCGGGGTCAGCATCGATGTCACGCAAATGAACAATGTCCTCGCCGTCAACGCCGAGGACCTGGACTGCCGCGTGCAGCCGGGGGTGACGCGCAAGCAATTGAATGAATACCTGCGCGATACCGGGCTGTTCTTCCCCATCGATCCGGGTGCCGATGCATCGCTCGGCGGTATGACCGCGACCCGCGCTTCGGGAACCAATGCGGTGCGCTACGGCACCATGCGCGAGAATGTTCTGTCGCTCGAAGTGGTCATGGCCGACGGGCGCATCATCCGTACCGCGCGGCGCTCCAAGAAAACCTCGGCCGGGTACGACCTGACGCGGTTGTTCGTCGGCTCCGAAGGCACGCTCGGCATCATCACCGAAGTGACGCTCCGCCTGTACGGCATTCCCGAGGCCATGTCGGCGGCGGTGTGTTCGTTCCCGGATATGGAAAGTGCCGTCAACACCGTGATCCTGACCATCCAGAGCGGCATTCCGGTGGCGCGGATTGAATTGCTCGACGATGTGCAGATGGATGCCTGCAACAAGTATTCCGGCCTTGATTACCCGGTGCAGCCGACCTTGTTCTTCGAGTTTCACGGCTCGGAGCGCGGTGTCGTCGAACAGGTCGAACAGGTGCAGGCCATTGCCGGCGATTTCGGGGCGTCCGAGTTCCAGTGGGCCAGCAAGGCCGAGGAGCGCTCGAAGCTGTGGCAGGCGCGCCACGATGCGTACTATGCCGGGATTGCCTTGCGCCCGGGCGCAAAGGGTATCGCGACCGATGTCTGCGTGCCGATCTCGCGTCTTGCCGAGTGCATTCTGGAAACGCAGAAGGATATCGCCGAGAGCGGTCTGATCGCGCCCATCGTCGGCCATGTCGGTGACGGGAACTTCCACCTTGTCATGGCCATCGATCCCGACGATGCCGATGAAATGGCCCGTGCCGAGCAATTGAACGAGCGCATGGTGATGCGCGCGCTGGCGATGGACGGCACTTGCACCGGGGAGCACGGCGTCGGCTATGGCAAGATCGGCTTTCTTGAAGCCGAACATGGCGAGGCATTGTCCGTCATGCGCGATATCAAGCGCGCGCTCGACCCCGGGAATATCATGAACCCCGGCAAGATCATTCGAATATAGGATACCCATAGATGACCGATCCGAAAGACCTGCTGCGCCAGCTCGCAGACGCTGCGATCCGTGCCGCCGACCCCGCGCACCGCGTGCCGCCGATTTTACCGGCAGCCCCGAAGAAAGCCATTGTGCTGGGTGCCGGCAAGGCGTCGGCGGCCATGGCGCGCGCCATCGAACAGACATGGCCGGACACCGATCTTTCGGGCGTCGTCGTCACGCGCTACGGCTATGAAGTTGCGTGCGAGCATGTCGAAATCGTGCTCGCCGCGCACCCGGTCCCCGACGATGCCGGACGTGAAGCGGCGCGGCGTATTCTCGACATGGCCGAAAGTGCGACAGCGGACGATCTGGTGATCGCGTTGATGTCGGGCGGTGGCTCGGCGCTGCTGACCGCACCTGCCGACGGCATCACGTTCGCCGAAAAACAGGAAGTGAACCGCCAGTTGCTGCGCTCGGGCGCCGACATCGGCGAGATGAACACGCTGCGCAAGCACATCTCGGCAATCAAGGGCGGGCGGCTTGCTGCCGCCGCGCACCCGGCGCGCGTGCTGAGTATTCTGATTTCCGATGTGCCGGGCGACGATCCGGCTGTGATCGGCTCCGGGCCGACGGTCCCCGACCCGACGACGTTCGCCGATGCGTTGGCGGTGGTTGCGAAGTACAACATGGAACTGCCGGAAAGCGTGCGCCGTCATCTTGAGGCCGGGGCCGACGAGACGCCGAAGCCGGGCTCGCCGATTTTCGACGGCAACGAGCTGATGTTTGCGGCCAAGCCGGACAAGAGCATCGAAGCCGCCGCCGAGGTGGCGCGGGCGGCGGGGTTCGCCGTTGTCGATCTTGGCGACCTGGTCGAGGGCGAGGCCCGTGACGTCGGCCGCGAACATGCCGAATTGGCATTGGCGTGCAAGGCGGGGGCCGGTCCGGCAAGTGCGCCATGCGTCATTCTATCGGGTGGCGAGACGACGGTGACGATGACCGGGCACGGGCGCGGCGGACGTAACACGGAATACTTGCTGGGTGTCGCCGAGCGGCTCGACGGCGCAGCGGATATTTATGCCGTTGCCTGCGACACCGATGGTGTCGACGGCTCCGAGGACAACGCCGGGGCATTCATCGATCCAACCACCTGCGCGCGTGCCGAAGCCGCCGGGATGAGCGTTGCGGCAGCCCTGGCGGGCAACGATGCCTATACGCTTTTCGACAATATCGGCGATCTTCTGATGACCGGCCCGACGTTTACCAACGTCAACGATTTCCGCGCGTTGGTGGTCACGTAACCGTTACGCACAGCCGATTGCCCGCGTCCGCGCGAGCGGTTACGATGCACGCCCCGGGCAGACATTCCGTGGGCAAAACAAACAAGACGCAACCCGGATTGGAGAGTCTCCTTGAAGAAAATTCTGTGGGTTATCGGCGGTTTGATCGGCCTTTTGGCCGTGGCCGTTCTGATCGTGCCGAGTTTTATCGACTGGAACGCCTATAAACCGGAAATCAGCGCGCAGGTTCGCAAGCTGACCGGTCGCGAGCTGGTCATCGCCGGGGATATCGATTTCAAGTTGCTGCCGGCACCGGTGCTGATCGCCGAGAAAGTCTCTCTCAGCAGCATCGACGGCGCACAGTCGCCGGATCTTGCGTCATTGCGGTCGGTCGAGGTGCGGATTTCGCTGGCGCCGTTGCTGGGCGGTAATCTGCGCGTCGAGACGGTGCGTCTCGTCGAGCCGCAGATATTCCTCGAAGTGCTTGCCGACGGTCGCACGACATGGGCGATTACCCCGCCGAAATCCGATGCCGGCGATATGCAGCAGAGCGCGCCGGATTCTTCCGCTGGCGACGGGGCGCCGGGCGGGCCGGCGATTGCGCTCGGTAATTTTGAAATCGTCGACGGTTCCGTTACCTACCAGGATGCGGCCTCGAAAACGCGCGAGACCATCAACGACATCGATCTCAATCTGGTGGCGGCATCGCTGACCACCGGCCCGTTCCGCGCCAACGGCTCGTTGGTTGCCAAGGGGCTGCGCCTCGGCATTAACGCGGAAATCGGTGAAATCGTCGGCGGTCGTACATTTCCGCTAGACCTTGTCGTGATGATCGGCGGCGAAAGCGCCAAGCTGAGCCTGTCCGGTACGGTCCTCGGCCTCGATCAGCAACCGCGGTTTCGCGGCAAGCTGAACCTTGCCAGCGCCGACATCGGCAAGGTCGTCAGCGCACTTGCCGACGGCGCGAGCCTGCCCGCACCGCTGAGCCAGGCGCTGTCGGTTTCGGGGGCGCTGGATGCATCGGCGACGGCGCTGGCGCTCGACAAGCTGGAGCTCGATTTCGGCGGTGCCAAGGGCACCGGCAAGGTTTCCGGAAAACTCAACGGCGTGCCGAAGATCACCGCATCGCTGTCCATCGACAAGGTGGTGGCGGATCCCTGGCTGGAAACCAAGCCTGTGGAGACGGCGGCTGCGGGTAGCACCGGGAATACAAGCGCACCGGCAACGTCCGCGGCGGATACGGCTACGCCCGAGGCTGCGGCGGATACCGCGCCGTTCGCACTGCCGACCGGGATCGCCGCGTCGCTGTCGTTCCGTATCGGTGAAGTGTCGTTGAAGGGCGACAAGGTCTCGAACGCCGTACTGAATGCCGAACTGGCGAACGGCGAGCTGAACCTGACGCAAGTCTCGTTGCAGGCGCCGGGCGGCACCGACCTTGCCGTCTTCGGTTTCGTTTCGGCGAAGGATGGCAAACCGTCGTTCGACGGTCAGGTGCAGGTGACGGTTGCCGAGCCGCAAACGCTGATGAAGTGGGCCGGGGCCGATACGGCGGCGCTGAAGCCCGGCAAGCCGGGTGCGCTCACGCTTAGCATCGATGCCGGAGCAACCCCGGAAACGGTGTCTGTCCGCCGACTGGCGCTGTCCTTCGACAAGACCAACATCAACGGCGCCGCGACCATCGCGTTGCGCGACCGGCTCGGCATCGGTGCGTCGGTTTCGGTCGACCAGATCGATCTCGACGCGTATCTCGCCGACACGCCGGCGGCCAAGCCCGAACCCGCGCCGACGACGACGGGCGGCACGGGCGGCACGGCCAGCGAGGGAACGGCGGCCAAAGCACCTGCTGAAAGCGGTATGTTCGATGCGCTGAAGCCGCTCGCGGCATTCGACGCCAACGTCCGCGCCGACGTCGGGTTGCTGAAAACCGCCGGTATTCCAATCCGCAAGATCGCTGCGGATATCTCGCTTGTGCAGGGCGATCTGACGATCCGCAAGATTTCCGTCGCCGATGCATTGTCCACGGGGGGCTCCGTGTCCGGTGCCTTGCTCGGTCTTGACCGCACGCCGACGGCAAAGGGGCTGGCGGTGCGTGCGCAACTTCGCGACCCGTCGAAGCTGGCGGCATTTGCCGGGGCCGAGTTGCCGATCCCGGCGAAAACGCTGGGTAAAGTCGATGTGGCTGCCGATATCAACGGCGATCTGATTGCCCCGTCGCTGAACGCCTCTGTCAAGGCAATGGCGGCGACGCTGAACGCGGACGGCAATCTCAAGTTGCTCGACCCCGCCAACATGTTCGATCTGGGTGTCCGCATGCGGCACGGTGATTTGGCCACGCTGTTGCGGAAGCTCGGGACCGGCTATCGGCCTGCGGGCGATATCGGCGCGCTTGATGTGTCGACGACCGTCAAAGGCGGTCTGGACGCATTCTCGTTCAGCAAACTGGCTGCCGCGATCGGCGCCGCCAAGATCAACGGCGAAGGCACGGTGCGCCTTGCCGGGGTGCGGCCCAAGGTGACGGCGACGCTGAGCACCGGCAATGTCGTCGTCGATCCGTTCCTGCCGGCGAAGAAATCCGCCGCGCGCGGCCCGGACGGCCCGGCCCGGGTGATCCCGGCACGCTTCATCGTGCCTGACAGCGGGCGTATCGATTTCAAGCATCTGATCGCGACGATTTCGGACCGCTGGCCGACAACGCCGGTCGATCTGTCGGCGCTGCGCGCGACCGATGCCGATGTTACCCTGACGTCGCCGCGTATCTCGTACCACGAATATAACCTCGACGGGGCCAAGTTGCTCGCCGGGGTCGATGCCGGGGTGCTCAAGGTCAACGAATTTTCAGGCGTCGTCTTTGGTGGCGCGGTCCAGTCCCAGGCGACGGTGAACGCATCCGCCAAGCAGCCGCAACTGGCCGGGTTGATCACCGTCGGCAACATGGATATCGGCGCGGCATCGAAAGCCGCGGGGATTGCCGGGACCACCGGCACGCTGACGACACGCATCGACGTCGCGACGGCGGGTCAAAGCGTCGCCGATTGGGTGCGCGCGCTCGACGGCAAAGGCGCAATCGAGGTCCGTGGCATCAAGGGCCAGTCGTCGCTGAACGATTTGCCGGTGATCGGCCTGGCGCTCGGCCCGCTGATGCAGGTCTTCGAAGTGTTGAACACCGGGCTCGGCAGCATCGTCGGTGCGGGGGGCAAGACGAAGATCGGCGAAACCGATGTCACCAGTTCGTTCACCATCGCCAACGGCACCATCAACACGAAGGATACCAAGATCCTCTCGAACATTTACGAGGGCGATATCGCCGGCGACATCAACCTGCCGCTGTGGTCGATGAACATCGGCGGCACGATGAAGGTCGATCAGGGATTGCTGGGGGCGGTGCTGGCCAACGTCGCGCGTCTGCCGAACGAGATCCCGTTTCAGGTGACGGGCAACATCGACAAGCCGAACGTCAAGATACAGGCGTTTAACGGCGCCGGCAGCGCGGGCGGTGCCGACATCAAGGTTCCGGGTCTCGACAAACTTGAAAAGAAAGTCCCGGGCGTCGGCGGGCTTTTGCAAGGCATCCTTGGCGGCGGGTCGGGCAGCAGCACGACGCCGCAACAATCGGCGCCACCGCCGCAGTCAGGCACGGGCTCGGAACCGCCATCGCAACAGCCGCAGCAGCAGCCGCAGCAACAGCAGAAGATCAATCCGGCCGATCTGCTCAAGCAGCTATTTAAGTAGTCGGCTGTCATCCTTCGAGACGTGGCTACGCCGCTCCTCAGGATGAGGCGATTTGAGACAAGGTTGTCATTTCCTCATCCTGAGGAGGTCCGAAAGGGCCGTCTCGTAGGATGAAGCGGTTCCGTTCAGTCTGGCGGAGCATTCTCCAGAACGAACACGCGGAGCGCGCTCGACAGGTTACCCGTGCGTGCCTCGTCGATGTCGCGGATCAGCGCGCTCAGGCTTTGGCCGCGCGCCTTGGCGATGGCTCCCAACCGCCTCCAGAACGCATCTTCCAGCGATATGCTTGTCGCGTGACCGGCAATGCTGACGGAGCGTTTGCGGATCACCGTCGGATCGGCGTCGTCCGTGCTCATGCGTCGGCGGGCGGGAAGTTGACCTCGATCTTGAGGCCGAACGGCGCGACAAAAAACACCTGGCGGTCACCGGTGCCGGGAATGACACGGACCTCGTAGGTCAGATCGTGTGCGTCGAGCCTGCGTTGCAGGTCGTCAATGTCGTCACCCTTGAAGGCGACGTGATCAAGCGGGCCGGTGCCGCCGTCATCGGGGGTGCGCTCGACCAGGTGCACGATGGCGGGCGTGTCCGGATCACCGTACAGCCAGGCGCCTGCGAACTTGAACGGCGGACGGAAGCCCGGCGCCAGGCCGACCACGTCGACGAAAAACGCCGTCGTCTCGGCCAGATTGTCGGTCACCACGTTGATATGATCGAGTTTCATGGATTTCGTTCCTCCGTCGCGGAAAATCTTATTCGGATAACCGCAATCCGCCAACACACTCAATACGTCGTCCTGAACTCGGTTCAGATTTCATCCTTCGAGACGGCCTTGCAGGCCTCCTCAGGATAAGGCCGGAAGCGATGGTCTCATGCCGAGGAGCAAAGTGTCTCGAAGCATGAGGATGGCCCCTTGAGTGGCCGCCAGGCTAGAGCCTAGCCATGAACGCCGCGATGGCGTCGACCGTATCGGCGATGTTCTGTTCTTCGGTGAAGCCCGATTTCTTGCGCGGCTTCAGGCCGTGATCGCCGTCCGGCGCCCAATGCAGCTTGATCTTTTTCGACAAGGTGAAGCCGGGGACTTCGTCCTTGGTACCGAACGGGTCGCGTTCGCCCTGACAGATCAGCGTCGGGGTCTTGAGCGCCGCAAGGTGTTCGGTGCGCAGTTTCTCCGGGCGGCCCGGCGGATGGAACGGATAGCCGAGGCAGACGAGGCCTCTGACCCCGGCGTCGTCGGCGACCATCGAGGCGATACGCCCGCCCATGGACTTGCCGCCGATGACCAGTTTGTCCGCGCCCAGATCATCGATCACGGCGTGCCACGTTTCTTCCAGAATACGCGCCGGGTTCGGTGGGCGCTTCTTGCCGGTCTCGCGGCGTTCCGCCATGTAGGGGAATTCGAAACGCACGACGCGAAAACCCTTTGCCGCGACGGCGGCGGCAACCATGTTCATCCAGTCACTGTCCATCGGCGCACCCGCGCCGTGCGCCAGCGCCAGCGTCAAAGGCGCGGATTTCGGGCCGTCGGTGAGGTAGTCGGGATGGCTCATTCTTCGCTCGGTGTTACCCGCTCAACCTTGAAAGTGGCGCCGTCGACACCGGTAACGGTGACGTGGGTGCCCGCCGGCATATCATCGCCATTCACGCGCCACGTGGTGTCGTCGACGGTGATGCGGCCGACGCCGTCTTCAATCGCCGTGTTAAGTTTGAAACTACGGCCAATGTATTGCTGGCCGCGTCGATTGAGCGTTGGATGGTCGGATTCCGTCGGCGCGCGTTTCGCCCACCAAATACGCCCGGCGATAACACTGACCACGGACAGCACGGCGAAAATCAGGAACTGCTGCTGCCATGGAATGTCGGGGACCGCGAACAATATAAACCCGGACACGACGGCAGCGGCGCCGAGCCAGAGAAAGATGACGCCGGGTGCCAACAGTTCCAGGATCACCAGCACGACGGCCAGAATCCACCAGTACCAGAACGTGATGCCGCTCATGACGGTGTGAATGTCGAAACCTTCCTGCATGCGGGTTATTTATCCTCCCACGGGCCGGCGCGTTTCGCGCCTTCACCGAATGCACTTTTCGCCAACTCGCCGATACCGGCCAGCGAGCCGAGCAGGCTCGTCGCTTCATACGGCAGCAACAGGACCTTCTCGTTCTTGGCGGTGCCGATTTCCTGAATGGCCTCGACGTATTTCTGTGCGACGAAGTAATTGACCGCCTGTACATCGCCTTTGGCGATGGCTTCGGACACCATTGCCGTCGCCTTGGCTTCGGCCTCGGCTTCACGTTCACGGGCTTCGGCATCGCGGAAGGCGGCTTCACGCCGGCCTTCAGCTTCGAGAATCTGCGATTGTTTTTCGCCCTCGGCTTCGAGGATTGCCGCCTGACGGCTGCCTTCGGCCTCCAGAATCTGCGCCCGCTTTTCGCGTTCGGCTTTCATCTGGCGGGCCATGGCGTCGACCAGATCGCGCGGCGGCGAGATATCCTTGATTTCGATACGCGTTACTTTGACTCCCCAGGGATTGGTGGCTTCGTCGACCACCGTCAGCAGCTTCGTATTGATGTGATCGCGCTGAGAAAGCAGTTCGTCGAGGTCCATCGATCCCATGACCGTACGGATGTTCGTCATGGTCAGGTTGAGGATCGCATTTTCAAGGTAATTGACCTCGTAAGCGGCCTTGGCGGAATCGAGGACCTGAAAGAATACGACGCCGTCGACGGTGACCATGGCATTGTCGCGGGTGATGATTTCCTGCGACGGCACATCGAGCACCTGTTCCATCATGTTCATGTGGCGCCCGATACGGTCGATCAACGGAATGATCAGATGCAGGCCGGGGGCCAGAGAGCGGGTATATTTGCCGAAACGCTCGACCGTATATTCATATCCCTGCGCCACGGTTTTGACACCGAGAAAAACGAGTATGACCGCCAGCACCAGCACGGCCACGGCAAACACCGAGAAACCGCTGAAGAACTGAGAAAACTCTTCCATACCGACCATTCCCTTCAATGTTTATTCTATAATTACGGGAATGACTTTACAGGATTGTTCGGTGAACGGGATAAAAAAGCACGTCGGAAAGTTATAGCCGCCCGCCGCCGACACGGATGTTGGCCCCGGCGATATAGCCGGCCTTGTCGGAAAGCAGGAACCAGATGGCTTCGGCGATCTCAATCGGCTCGGCGACGCGGCCCATGGGGATTTTCTCGGCCTGCGCCTTCAAGCGGTCCTCGCCCGGCATGTCGGTGCGGGTCATGCCCGGTGCGACGACGTTGACGCGGATACCCTCGGCGGCGACTTCCTGTGACAAGCCGATGGAAAACGAGTTGAGCGCGCCCTTCGACGTCGCATACAGCACGCCGATGCCCGGGTTGCCGAGATTGGCCGAGCCGCTCGACACATTGACGATGGCGCCCCCCTGGCCACCGTGCTTGGTCGACATGCGCTTGATCGCTTCGCGTGCACAGATGATGCAGCCGGTCACGTTGACGGCAAGCAGGTGCGCGATCTCGTCCGGCGTCAATTCTTCCACCCTTTTTCTGTTCCCGTTGATCCCGGCGTTGTTGACCAGGCCGGTGACGGTGCCGAGTTCCTTGTCGACCTGCTCGAACATGGCGATGACCTCGGCCTCGTTCGACGTGTCGGCCTTCACGGCGATGGCCTTGCCGCCCGCCGCGACGATGTCGGCGACAACCGCATCAGCGGCGTGCTTGTCGTTCACATAGTTCACGCAGACGGCGTCGCCGTGGCTGGCGGCGAGTTTCGCGGTCGCGGCGCCGATGCCGCGCGAGCCGCCGGTGACGATGGTAACGTTGCTCATGATTTTCCCCCTTTTATGATCGATTCTTCGGGAACCTCTCCTTCGAGACACACCATGGCCTCACCCTGAGGAGCCCCGGATTGCATCCGAGGCGTCTCGAAGGGCGGGGCCCATGGTGCCCTCAGGATGAGGTTCAATATCTATCATGACGCTTACGCCGCGAAGTCCGGTTCCTCGCGTTCAAGAATACGTTTGATGCTTTCAAGATGCAGCCCGGCGCTGTCGCGCGTGCCCAGTGTCATCTGGTGGGCGGTCTTGGCGGCGATGTCGGGTGCGACGGCTTTCAGCGGGCGACCGGTGCTCATGGCGATGACCTGCACTTCACAGGCACGTTCGAGGTAATAAAGATCGTCCCATGCCTTGGCAATGCTCGGTCCCGTGACCATCACGCCGTGGTTTTTCAGGAACGCGATTTCCTTATCGCCCATGGCGTCGGCGATCCGGTCGCCCTCGTCGGTGTCGAGCGCGAGGCCGTTGTAATCCTCGTCGTTGATGGTGCGGCCATAGAATTTCAGCGCCGATTGCCCGGCCCAGACCAGCGGGTCGCCTTCCAGCATGGAAAGTGCGGTGGCGTTCGGCATGTGCGTGTGGAACGCGGCACGCGCCGTCGGGTGGCGCATGTGCAGCCGGGCATGGATAAAGAACGCGGTGTCTTCCGGGGTGCCGTCGCCGTCGATCACGTTGCCGTCGAAATCGCAGATCAAAAGCTTCGACGCAGTGATTTCGCTGAATGCATAACCGTCGGGGTTGACCAGAAACAGATCGTCGCGCCCCGGCACCATGAACGAGAAATGGTTACAGATGCCCTCGTGCATGCCGAGCCTCGCCGCCATGCGGAAGCACGCCGCCAGATCGATGCGCGCCTGACGCACCTCCGGCGTATCGAGCGTGGAGTTGGAGAGGGTGTCGTTGGCGTCAGGCATTACCGCTGCTTCCTTGGGGCCCGACCATGGTTTCCGGGCGGACCAGTTCATCGAACTTCGCTTCATCCAGATAGTTGAGGTCGAGGGCCGCCTGTTTCAACGTCGAGCCTTCGGTGTGCGCCTTTTTGGCGATCTCGGCGGCTTTGTCGTAGCCGATTTCGGGCGTCAGCGCGGTGACCAGCATCAGCGAGCGGTCGGTCAGTTCCTTGAGCCGCGCCTCGTCCGCTTCGATGCCGTCGACGCAGCGGACCCGGAAGCTCTGGATCGCATCGGCCAGCAGCCGGATCGAGCGTAGGCACGCGGCAACGATCACCGGTTTAAAGACATTGAGTTCCAGATGCCCGTGCGAGGCGGCGACGGAAACGGTGGTCGCGTTGCCCATGACCTGGCAACAGACCTGCGTCAGCGCTTCGGCCTGCGTCGGGTTGACCTTGCCCGGCATGATCGACGATCCCGGTTCGTTGGCGGGCAGGATCAACTCGCCCAGCCCCGAGCGCGGGCCCGAGCCCAGCAACCGAATGTCGTTGGCGATCTTCATCATCGAGGCGGCAATGGTGTTCAACTTGCCCGCCAGATTGACCAGCGCATCCTCGGACGCCAGCGCATAGAACTTGTTGGGGCACGTGCGGAACGGCAGCCCGGTGATTGACGCCACTTCCTCGGCGAACAGCACATCGAAGCCTTCCGGCGCGTTCAGCCCGGTGCCCACTGCGGTGCCGCCCTGCGCCAGTTCGTAAATCTGGTTCAAGGATTTTTTCAGCCGCTCGATATTTTCCGCGACCATGTGCGCATAGCCGGAAAATTCCTGCCCCAGCGTCATCGGCGTCGCGTCCTGCAGATGCGTGCGGCCGATCTTGACCAGATCGGCGAAAGCGTCGGCCTTTGCGCGCAGGCTTTTTTCCAGCCCGTCCATGGCCGGCATCAGCCGCTCGGTGGTTTCCAGCGCCAGCGCAATGTGCATGGCGGTCGGGAAGCTGTCGTTCGACGATTGGGACGCGTTGACGTGATCGTTCGGGTGCACCGGCGACTTGGACCCCATTTCGCCGCCCATGATCTCGATGGCGCGGTTCGAAATGACCTCGTTCAGGTTCATGTTGGTCTGCGTGCCTGACCCGGTCTGCCAGATGACCAGCGGGAAATGATCGTCGAGCTTGCGGTCCGATACCTCGGACGCGGCCTGGCTGATTGCCGCGCCGATTTTCTCGTCGAGCACCTTGAGCGCCACGTTGGCCCGGGCCGCCGCTTCCTTTTGAATGGCAAAGGCGTAAATCAGTTCGATCGGCATGCGCTCGCGGGCGTCGCCGATGGGGAAGTTGCGCTTCGAGCGCTCAGTCTGCGCGCCCCAGTATTTATCCGCCGGAACGTCGATCTCGCCGATGCTGTCGGTCTCTATGCGTTTGTCTGTCATGCGATGCTTCACTCTCCCAACGTCATCCCGGCCGCAGCGTAGCGTAGCGCCGGGACCTATTCCAGATGCTTGGTGCGTTGGCGCCATGTATCCCACCTGTATCCCATGGGTCCCGGATCGCTGATGCCCGTTGCCAAATCCTGGATCTGGCCGGCCCTCGCGTCCGGGATGACGCGTTATACCGTGGTCAATCTCTACACCGACAGATGCTGATAAAGAATATTCGCACCGATGGCGATCAGCACCAGCCCGCCGACAATCTCGGCCCGCTGCCCGACCAACGCCGAGACGCGGCAGCCGAGATGCACGCCCACCCATGACAGCGCGAACGTGACGATGCCGGTGACGGCGATCATCAGCCACAGATCGTCGGTGACCAGCGCAAAGCCGAACCCGGCGGCGAGCGCGTCGATGGAAGTGGCGATGGCGGTGACGACAAGCGCCGCCAGCGTCAGTTGCCGGCTTTTCGGCGTGTCGTCGCTATCATCGCCGGTAAAGCCCTCGTGGATGGTCTTGGCGCCGATGGCGAACAGGATGCCGAACGCGACCCAGTGATCCCACGCCTCGATGACCGCCTGTGCGGGGGCACCCGCCTGCCAGCCGATGTACGGCATCAGCGCCTGAAAGCCGCCGAAAAGAACCGCCATCAAAAGCGCATACATGCCGACCCGTTCGCGGATCAGGCAACCGCGCGATACCGACGCCGCGAAGGCGTCCGCGGCTAGCCCGAACCCCACGGCAAGGGCGGTCAGCAGAGACATAAAAAGCTAACGATCATCAGATTTTCCAACTCGTCATCCCGGCCGTAGCACAGCGAAGAGCCGGGACCCATTCCCGATACTTGGTTCAGCGGCGCCGTGGGGCCCGGATCGCGGATGCCCGTTGCCAAATCACGGATTTGGACGGTCATCGCGTCCGGGATGACGTTTGTAACTATCGTCGCTAGGCCGGGACCGGTTTCTTGAACTCGGCGAAGAAATCGTTGCCCTTGTCGTCGACGACGATGAAGGCGGGGAAGTTTTCGATCTCGATCTTCCAGATCGCTTCCATGCCCAGCTCTTCGTATTCCAAAAGCTCGACCTTGGTGATGCAGTCCTGTGCCAGACGCGCCGCCGGGCCGCCGATGGAGCCGAGATAGA
>Ga0209273_10000808_pt1 | contig 34557 bp, 34 predicted proteins | sample tdAd471_FD_187126 | JGI IMG/M metagenome (GOLD analysis project Ga0209273, IMG submission 187126) | Marine sediment microbial communities from the Atlantic coast under amendment with organic carbon and nitrate - tdAd47.1 (SPAdes)... | ecosystem: Environmental > Aquatic > Marine > Coastal >...
TGTTGGTCTTGGTGGGGGGAGCGCTATTGATCTTGCAAAAGCCTTCGCCATTTCACTGACACAGGCTGAAGGTATATGGATGTATGCAAACCTGTCAAATAGGCCGCCGCTACCACTCGATGCCCCTGTATTGCCTGTCGTAGCCATTCCAACGACGTCAGGTACAGGCTCTGAGGTTACTCCTTATGCTGTATTGACCAAGGAAGATACGCAACAGAAGGGTACGATTCAGGAGCCGTCCATTTTCCCCAAAGCTGCATTGATCGATCCCGAATATACTGCCAGCATGCCTCCGGCATTGACAGCTTCTACTGGAATGGATGCCTTTGCGCATGCTCTCGAAGCAACGATCAATATCTCAAAAGTTGCTCCGATGGCTGAATTGTTTGGCAAGGCCGCGATGAAGCTTATCTTCCAATGGTTGCCGAAAGCTTATACGGATGGTTCGGATTTGGTGGCACGTCAGCAGATGGCTTACGCAGCAACTCTTGCAGGAATGGCAATTTCCCATCGCGGCACTACCACGGCTCACGCCATTGCAGAACCGCTGGGTGCGCTGACACATATCCCTCATGGTACGGGAGTCACCATCAGTACAGTTCCTGTATTGCGCTATTCGCTGCCACGGGCTGCTTCAAGTTTGGCTCCTTTGTGGCGTGAAGTCCTTGGGAAGGACGCTCTTGAAAATGAAGTTGTGGAAGCAACTGCTTTTGTCGACAGTGTCGAAAACCTGATCTCGTCTGTGGGTCTGAATAAAACAGTAAGAGACCTGCTGGGCCCAGAGAAATGCGAAGGCCTTTCTGAGCTGTTGGTACGCAACATTCTGGAATTCAAGTTCCGGCCTTTAAAGCAACACCCAGTGGAATTCACTGAGGCTGATCTGTTGCCAATTGCCAATACTATTGTTTTTGGAGACAACACATGACCATTCGACAACACAGACAGCACATTCCACCCGTTTCTGTCGGAACCACATCGATTGGCGGTGGGCACCCCCTGATGATTATTGCAGGCCCCTGTGTGGTCGAAGATCATGGTGTCTGTGTTGAAGTTGCGCAGGAAGTAGGCAGGGTTTGTCGAGACTTGGGGCTCGGTTATGTCTTTAAAGCCAGTTATGACAAGGCCAATAAGACCATAAAAGGGTCATATCGAGGGCCAGGTGTTGCAAGCGGGATTGATGCCTTGCAGGCAGTGAAGAAGGCCGCGGATGTCAATGTGACTACCGATGTTCATGAGCCGGAACAGTGTATGGAAGCTGCTGAAGTGGCCGACCTCCTTCAGATCCCGGCGCTTCTTTCCAAGCAGATTGACTTGATTAAGGCAGCCGCAGCTACGGGCAAACCGGTCAATATTAAGAAGGGCCAATTCACAGCCCCGTGGGAGATGTCAAATGTGTTGTCGCGCCTTTCAGACGAAGGGTTTGAGAATACCATGATGACTGACCGCGGCTATATGTTTGGCTATCAGACGATGATCGTTGATATGCGCGGGCTCCAAATTATGTCTACCATTGGCAAACCTGTCATTTTTGACGCATCCCATACAGTGCATGGGAATGATACGATCCTTTCTGGCACCAATCTGAAACATCGTGACTTTATCCGACCTTTGGCACGTAGTGCCGTAGCAAACGGAATTGATGGATTGTTCATGGAGGTGCACCCGGATCCCGACAAGGCATTGAGTGACGGCGCTGGGACTTTGGCCCTTAAAGATGTAGAGGCCGTGCTTAAAGATATCGTGGCCGTCGACAGGGCCGTAGCGGGGCAAGCCACATGAACCGTTCTGCCATAGCCATGGACGCGGACAAATCGCGGCAGTTGGCACAGATAGCCAACGCCGTCCGCAAGGACAGTGTACGCATGATTCAACACGCTGGTTCCGGAAATCCGGGCAGTACATTGTCCATTGTTGACGTGTTGGTATGGCTTTATTTCCACGAGATGCGCATCAATCCAGAAGATTGTAGGGATCAAGCGCGAGATCGCCTTGTTTTGTCTAAGGGGCAGGCAGCACCTGCATACTATTCAATCTTTGCCAAAATTGGTTGGTTGTCGGAAAACGAGTTGCTTGGTTTTAGGGGCTTCGAGACACGCCTGCAGACACACCCAGAATATGACACCATTCCTGCGATCGATTTTACGAGCGGCAGTTTGGGGATGGGGCTGAGCGCTGTGAATGGTATGGCCCTTGCTGCCCGGTATCAGGGCAAGAACGACCTGCGTTTCTTTTGTATACTCGGAGATGGAGAGTTGCAGGAGGGGCAGGTCTGGGAAGCCGCGATGACGGCAGGGCACTATTGCCTTGAAAACGTGATACTGATTGTTGACCGAAACGTGTTCCAGGGTGACAGGTCGGTAGCTGAGGTTATGGAGCTTGAACCATTGGCCGACAAATGGCGTTCGTTCGGTTGGGAGGTTGTTAATGTCGACGGCCACGATTTTGCTGCCATGGCTGACGCTTTGGCGTCTCTGACAAGCAAGAAGCCCAAGCTGATGATTGCAGATACAATCAAAGGCAAGGGGGTTAGCTTCATGGAAGGCGATAACTTGTGGCACACGGGTGGACCCAAATATACCGAAGAGTTACTGGAAAAATCTTTGCGTGATCTGGAGGAGTTGGATCATGGCTAGGCAGAACCTTCGCAAGATATATATTGAGCGACTTATTGAGCATGCCAGAAGCAATCACGCGATTGTTTCACTGGATACCGACTCACGTGAAGCGACGCTGGCAGATAAGTTTGCAGCCGAATTCCCTGATAGGGCCTTTTCCTTCGGGATCGCCGAACAGGATATGGTTGTGTCTGCCGCAGGCATGGCAACGATGGGGCTAATCCCATTTGTGAACAGTTACAGCATGTTTATTGCTATGCGTGCCCTGGACCAGGTTCGCAATGCAGTAGCTTATCCCAATTTGAATGTGAAAATTGTTCTGAGCCACCATGGCCTTGATACAGGCGCGGATGGCGTGACACATCAGTTGACTGAGGATGTCGCCATATTCCGATCTATACCAAACCTGACTTTGTTGCATCCAGCAGATGCGAATGAAATGGCTCAAATGGTTGATTGGGCATTGGAGCACCAAGGGCCGGTCATAATCAAATCAGGTAAGAGTGCTGTCCCTGATTTGCACGATAGCAGCTACCGGTTTGTTCCCGGAGTTCCTGCTCTTCTGAGACAAGGTGAGAAAATAGCTATCGCTGCTAACGGGATCATGGCGGAAAAGGCTCTGGAAGCCGCCGACAGGCTTGCAGAAGCAGGAATTAAACCGAGAGTGCTGAATGTGAGTACCTTGGCAGGCTTTGGTCCTGACGCACTGTTTGAGGCAGTGAGGGGATTTAAGTTGGTTGTAACCATGGAAGACCACTCGGTTCAGGGTGGCTTGGGCGGAATTCTTGCTGAGATACTAGCAGAACGTCAGCCCACCCGCCTTATCCGGATCGGCTTGGGGCCTCATTTTGCAGAGTGCGGTCCACCCGCTGACCTATTTCGAAAATATACAATGGACAGTGATGCCGCTGTTGCCCGAGTGAAAGAGGCTGTTCGTGATTTCCCAGACATTCTATCCGACTAAATACGTCCTGCAGGCAGGAGCTCATCGGGACATCTTTTCTGTCATCGGCACTGAGTTTTCCAGACTCTTTGTCGTAACGGGAAAAAAAGCCATGCATGAAGCAGGTGTCTTGAAACGACTGGAAGATCAGTGTTTTGACAAGAATATCGAGCTTCATATCTATCGGGGAGTTACGACAAATCCGACGCATGCAGAAGTGGACGGGATAGTAGCTGCCTGCAAATCGTTCGGAGCAGATGCCGTGATGGGCCTGGGGGGCGGGAGTAGCATTGACATTGCGAAAATGGTTGCGATGCTTTGCTCCAACCCAGGCAGCTGTTGGGACTACATCAGTGTTTCTGGTCGAAAAGGCCGGAAAATAGAAAAGCGTGATGTGAGATTGTTCGCGCTTCCAACGACATCTGGTGCAGGTTCCGAAACGACGCCTTATGCAGTCATTACCCATGCTGAAACTTTGATGAAAAAGGGCATGGGAAGCCCTCATTTGTATCCTGACGTTGCGATTATAGATGCTGAGTTGTTAGCACTTATGCCTCAGGAACAGGTCGCGGTCACCGGATTTGACGCCTTTGGGCAAGCACTGGAAGGATTTACTTCCGGCAAAAGTACTCTGCATTCTGAATTCTATGGATTGAATGCGCTTCGGTACATAACCAAGCATTTTGAGGATGCCTATTCTGATCCCAAAAACCTCACAGCCAAAGAGGGAATGGCATGGGGGGCTAGTCTTGCTGGGCTTTCCATTGGTCTTGTGGATGTAAACCTGGCGCACGCTATCAGTCATCCATTGTCCGGGCGTTATAATATACAGCACGGTCTTGCCGTAGCTTTATGTACTGCCCCAGCGATTTGGTTCAATCGACATGCAGTTGGTGATAAATATGTTCAAGTGGCGTCGATGTTGGGAAGCCATTGTTGCGATAAGGATGAGGCAGCCTTGGTCGTAATCAAGTATTTCCAGGGGCTCGCAAGTAAGTTTGGCATAGATTTGGCTCTCCGCAATCACGGCATACCGCAAGATGCGCTGGATTTGCTTGCAGAGGAAGCAATGGAAATTGGTGCTATCCGAACGAATGTTATAGACGTCAGTCAAGCCGATGTGAGGGCTTTGCTAGGCCTTGTTTGGCGAGGCGCATATGCCTAAGACACTGCTTATTATTGGGGCTGGACTTGAGCAAGTACCAGCATATCTTCTGGCTAAATCTAGGGGGTTGAGGGTTGTGGGGACTGATATGGACCCCAATGCCCCCGGCTTTGAACATGCTGATTATCGGCTAATTGCAAGCACAAGAGATGTCGATGAAACTTGCGCTGTTGTCGATATGTTCGCAAAAACGATACCCATCGATGGCGTAATGACGATTGCCAACGATGTGCCATACACGGTCGCTCGTGTGGCAGAAATGTTGGCATTGCCGGGAGCATCACCCGCAGCAGTCAGAAAGCTAACCAACAAGATCGAAATGAAGTCAGCTTTTCATGAGGCGGGTGTGTCTACACCGGCCTTTTTTTCGGTTCAATCGAAAGAGGAGTTGGGAAGAGCGTCAGGGCGCTTTGGCTATCCTTTTATTCTGAAACCCTCTGACGGGCGCGGTTCTAAAGGTGTTCTCCTGATCGATGATAACACAGACACAGACTGGGCCTTTGATCACGCTATGAGTTATTGTTCGAATGGCGTTCTTGTCGCAGAGGAATATGTTCCCGGAGCACAGCTGTCCGTGGAGGGTATGTTCCTCAACGGACAATACAGGGCTGTTGCGTTTGCTGATCGCAATTATGAAAACCTCCCTGAAACGAAACCCTTTATCGTTGAAGATGGGGGCACAATCCCATCGGCAATAGACAAAAAGACACAAGAAGATATCCAAAAAACCATTGAGCGAGGGGCTTTGGCTGTCGGTCTGGATTGGGGCACAGTCAAAGCAGATATCGTTTTGGAAGCGGACGGAACGCCTTCGATAATTGAGCTGGCGGGACGCCTCTCAGGCAATTACCTTGCGACCCATCATATCCCCTTCGCCTATGGGGTTGACCTGGTTGGGTGCGTTATCGATAGCTGCCTGGGTGTTGACGTGGACGTGGAAAGACTTCGACCGAGCAGGAACCGTTACCTTGGTGTACGGTATTTTTTTCCACCTTGCGGAACTATAGCCAGCATATCGGGGGAGAACGAAGCTAGGGAACTACCTTATGTTTACGAACTGTTAGTATACCCAAAGGTAGGAGACATTCAGCCAGAAATAAGTCACCATGGCGCGAGGGCTGGAACTGTTATGACAGAGGGTTCAACGTATGAAGAGGCAACAAGACGTGCACAAGACGTGGTTGCCATGGTTCATTTTGAGATTGAGCCACATGGGAAAGACGACCTAAAGTCTGGCTAATGACCAAACCACTGGCATATACAACATTTCACCTGAATCTTGCGTTTTCATCGATTGAGGAGGCCGACCGGGGTGCCGTGATCGAGCGGTGCTATTGGCCATTGCTTCGGCTTGCTGAAGAAGGCTTGCCGATAGGCCTTGAAGCTTCGGGCTACACCTTGCGGGCAATAGCTGAAATAGATCCTTCATGGATAGAGTGTGCCAAACGAATGATTGATAAAGGTGTCCTGGAGATTGTTGCCAGCGGCTACTGTCAAATCATTGCACCTTTAGTGCCGCCTGTACTGACCCGTCAAAATCTTAGGCTGGGCCTAGGCGACTATGAAGAGATTTTAGGTGTTCGCCCCACATTGGCGCTTGTTAACGAGCAGGCTTATTCCGCAGGACTTCTGCCCTTATACCGGGATGCAGGTTTCAAGGCCATAATGATGGACTGGGCAGAGCCTGCCAGCCACAATGATCAGTGGAGCAAGTCCTATATTGATCGCCCGCAATATGTATCCGGGGCATGCAACACTGAGATGCCAGTTATCTGGTCGGACGCAATTTCTTTTCAGAAATTTCAGCGATACGCTCATGAAGAATTGACCGCTGAAGAATACTTTGAGTTTTTGAGCAACCAGATAGCCCGGGGGGCAAAAGCCTTTCCCCTATATACCAGTGACGCCGAAGTTTTCGATTTCAGGCCCGGTCGGTTCGTTGCTGAAGCAGCTATTGGGGCTGTTTCAGAATTTGAACGCATCAGATTGTTACTGAAAAGCCTTCAGCGCAGCGAAGAAATTGACCTAGGACTTCCAAGTCAAGCCTTGGCTTTTCTGCAGGAGAATAGCCCAAGGTTGCGCCTTGAAACCAGTTATGTCCCGGTTCCCGTAAAGAAACAACGAAAGTACAATCTTACGCGCTGGGGGGTAAGGGGCGAAGTGACCTTGAACTAAACACTCACTGTTGGCGGCTTTATGAAAGCATGACATCCAATGGAGATATCTCAGATGAGGCTTGGCGGAGGCTCTGTTATTTCTGGTCCAGTGATTTTAGGACACATATCACTGAAACTAGGTGGCAAGCATTGCTCAATGATTTGCCCGCGGCGCCAACATTGCCAGAGAAGCCGGACCATGTTTACAGTTCATCTCTACCGCCCAATATCAGGGTAGAGCGACTTGGCCGGTTTCTTCAGATAGAGGCTGGAGGTCTTCATCTTATTTTGAATGCATATCGTGGTTTGGCCATTCAGGCATTTGGATATGGTAATGGCGGTAATACTGCCTCCGCAAAGCTGAATAAAGGCTCGGTGATCGGGACACTGGAGCACGGTTTTTTTGAAGATATTGCTTATGGCGCTGACTTTTATAGTGGTCATTATGTCCTAGAGCCCCCTGGTGCGCATAAAGTTACCGATCTTGGGCGCTGTACTCCAGAGCTTGTCTGGAACGAGACAGAGCAAGTTCTTTGTCTGACTGGAACAATTCAAACTCAAAACGGAGAGATCAGGAAGACGCTGATTTTTGATCCCGCCGGGCAGTCAATCAGTGTTTCATATGATTTTTCGAAAATGGCTAATGTCTTCGGCACAAAGAGGCTTGCACACGTAACCTTGAATCCAAAGTTCTTTTCCAGGTCTACCCTCTTTTATGCTGTGGGAAATGGCGGCGATGCCATTGAATTACACCCCTTGGCAAAGGACGGCAGGCTTTTGGAGGTTGACCATGGTAAGCCGGTTTCTAGGCTGGTTTCGGCTTCGACGGCAACCGGTATGACCTGTGGCCGGCTTTTTCTCGGAGACGAGGAAAACATTGTGGGGATTGAAATGAAAAGGACGGACTGTGCGGGTGTCGGCATGATTACCAGCGCAAATGTCCGAGACAGCTTTTTTGTAAGGGGGTGTGTTAGCGTTTCTGAATTTGATGAAACTAGGCGACCTGCAGGTGATCAACTTGGCAAGAAGGGAAGGGCGGTCGATTACCTATATCGAATTTTTCTCGATAAGACTTCTAACCTTTTATAATAAAAGAGTTCTTCCCGATGCCGTTGCTGGGTGGTAGGCTGGGCATCAATTTTACTGCGGGTACTGGCCAGGAGGCATTACATGGTAACAACAGGTGACTTCGCTTCTGTTAACCTCGACGGTGAGTCAATTTTGATCACCGGCGGAACCGGTTCTTTTGGAAAGACTCTTTTGCAGTATTTGTTGGCGAAGCATAATCCTCGCCGTGTAATTCTCTTTGCACGCGGAGAGTTTAGTCATTTTCAATTGCAGCACTCTCTCACGCCGGAAGATCAGAAGAAGGTACGTTTTTTCATTGGTGACGTGCGGGACCGAGAACGTCTTATAATGGCTATGCGGGACGTTGATGTGGTGATTCATGCTGCAGCTCAGAAACAAGTTCCGTTAGCAGAATATAATCCGTTCGAGTGTATTAAAACCAATGTCGTCGGTGCGGAGAATGTCGTTCAGGCATCAATCAGGGCCGGTGTAAAGAAGGTCATTGCTCTATCTACAGATAAGGCCGTGAATCCGATAAACCTATATGGCGCAAGCAAGCTGGCGTCCGACAAAATCTTTGTTGCCGCGAACGCCTTGGCGTCGGGAACAGGTACTCGTTTTTCCGTGGTGCGGTACGGCAATGTCTTGGGTTCAAAAGGGAGCGTTATTCCTTTCTTCAGGGAACTGATCAAGAAGGGGGCAAAGGAACTTCCGGTTACTGACCCGCGTATGACGCGCTTCTGGATTACGCTTGATGAAGCAGTAGCTTTCACGTTGTCTTGCCTGCCGATGATGGTAGGGGGAGAGATTTTCGTGCCTAAAATCCCGTCGATGAAGATCACCGATCTAATTGCCGCGCTTGCGCCAGGCATGGAACAGAAGATAGTGGGCATCCGTCCAGGTGAAAAGCTGCATGAAATCATGATCACAGAACACAATGCCAGCAGCACTGTCGATGTGGGTGATCGTTATGTTATTGAGCCGGAATGGAGTTTTTGGCAGCGACCAATGCTGGCCGATGAAGGGTACCCGACGATGCCGGAAGGCTTTGAATATGTCAGTGACAAGAATGATAGTTGGATGACAGTGGAGGAATTGAACGCGGTCCTCGAAACCATCCCAGAGGACGGGCAATAGCAGGCAGATATGTCAGAGACGTTTCTTCCCTATGGCAGGCACCAAATCGATGAAGACGACGTGGCCGCTGTCGTTGATGTGCTCAGGAATGGCCCACTGACATGTGGCCCCCAAGTAGACGCATTTGAGCAGGCGTTTGCCAATCAAGTAGGCACGTCAGAGGCTATCGTCTGCTCAAATGGAACAACAGCACTTCATCTAGCGATGATGGGACTGGATATTGGCCCCGGAGATGCCGTTATCGTCCCCGCCGTTACGTTCCTGTCCACAGCCAACGCTGCACGCATGGCTGGAGCCGATGTTATATTTGCGGATATATCCCCAGACACTGGCCTTCTGACAGGCGAAACCCTTAAGGCGGCATTTGCGCGGGCATCAAGTCCGGTCAAGGCCGTTTTGCCGGTTCATTTGAACGGGCAATGTGTCGACATGGAAGAAGTTTCCGCCCTTTGCCGTGCCGAAGGAGCCTTTATCGTGGCCGACTGCTGTCATGCCCTCGGTGCGTCATATAAAGGCTCGTTTGAGGGCGCGCCTGGAAGCGGCCAATTCGAAGACTTGGCCTGTTTCTCATTACACCCGGTCAAATCGATAGCGATGGGGGAAGGGGGCGTCGTTACCACACGCGACAGTGCGCTTGCGGCGCGTCTAAGAATTTTGCGCAGTCAGGGCATGGTGCGAGACCCTTCCGCTTGGCAGCAGGTAGATGCCGGGTTTTCGTCAGGCTCCGGAGAACCTAATCCCTGGTACTATGAGATGCAGGAACTGGGCTATAATTACCGAGCGACAGACCTTCAGTGTGCGCTTGGCCTTAGTCAGTTGAAAAAGCTGGATTCTTTTGTCGCTCGCAGGAGACAACTCGCAGCACTCTATGACCGGGAGATCGAGGGGCAGCTAAATAGTGTGGTGCCAATACCGCGCACTGAGCTGGCGGATTCTGCCTGGCACCTTTATCCGATATTAATTGATTTTAAGGCGCAAGGAAAAGACAGGGCGACAGTAATGTCGGAGTTGTCCGCGCTTGGCGTGGGCACACAGGTGCATTACATTCCTGTTTCTTCACAGCCCTATTATGAACGTCTTTATGGCAAGCAGGTTTTTAAAGGAGCTGAGCGCTATTATCAGCGGGTCCTTAGCTTACCGATTTTCCCAGCGATGTCAGATGATGATGTGATACGTGTGGTGGACTGTCTGGGAAAAGTCTTGCGCTAGGCGCGGATTTCCAGAAATTCCGGAAATCAGGATGACTCCTTGCTCAGGCGGAGCCCCGGACTTCACTGGGAAGTCCGGGAACAACGCTGGCAAATACGTCATGAATGTGTGCCATTCTTAGCCTTGGAAGAGGGAGAGGATGGACTGTGGCGATTGGTTGGCGATAGAGAGTGCCTGAATACCCAACTGCTGCTTAACTTGCAGAGCCTGCAGGTTCGCACTTTCCTTGGCCATATCCGCGTCGACCAGGTTACCGATACCAACTTCGATAACATCGGCAAGTTTACCAGCGAAGCTGCGGTTTTGCTCCAGCGATGTGGAACCTGCGCCAAGCTTGGTCAGTACCGAGTTCAAGTTGTTAATCGAGTTTCCGAGGTCCGTTACGGCTGCCGCTGCGGCCGTCTGTGTGGATATATCCTGCGCGGCAGAAATCGGGATATTGGCACTGCCAAGTGTCAAATCCTGGTGATCTACGGTCAGGGTTTGGGTCGCATCAGCGTTGGTTATGGCAACAATTGCGTCAGTACCGCCGTCAATCAAGTTGGACCCATTGAATTCGGCGTTGTTAACGATTGTTGTGATCTGGTCGCGCAGGGCGGCAAAGTCTTCCGAAAGTGCGTTCCGGCTTGTCGTGTCCAGGCCTTGGTCGGCGGCCGCCACAGCTTTCTCTTTCATCTCCAGAAGGAGGTCGGAGATAGCGTTTGCAGCAGCGAGTGCGATGTCTACTGTAGAGATGCCGCGATCAAGTGACTGTTTTACGGCGTTCAGGCCTTTCAGGTCGCCACGCAACTTTTGCGCGATCGAAAAGACGGCTGCGTTATCTTTTGCAGACGAAATCTTGAGACCAGTATTAATATGAGTCTGGGTTACTTCCAGATCCTTGCTGGTGGAATTCAGATTGCGAAGCGCGTCAAGAGCGCTAGCGTTAACATTAATTGAAAAGGTCATTTAACCTCTCCTTTTCATGACGTTTTTACCCAACCGATCTCTCGGCTTTCCCCTTTCTTTGCAATGGATGTGCCAGTTTTTAAATAAGCATAAAGCATTGAAATATAATGATTATTATAGATTTAGTGACAGAGCTTCTTGAGGGGGGCAAAAAAAGACCTGCCGGAATCTGCAGGCTTGATTGGTCAGGGGTAGAAGTTTCTGCCGGGTAGGGGGGGCATAAAGGCAGGCCCAGGGTAGCTGCTGGATGCTGAATAGGTGATTTTTGCCTTGGTCAGCCTCGGCCGGTCAGGCCGCCCACAGCTCTGTCGCCTGAAGTGCCGGATAATTTCTTCTTGGCGCCCTTGCGCTTTGCGGTTGAGGGAGTGGCAATTGCTGGAGCTCCGCCTGTCAACGGAATGAACGCGATAGGGCGCAGAGGCTCGCCTGTGAATTGGGGTTGTTGCGGCCGGGCGTGGCGAACGGTCGCGTGCATCAATTCAGTCAGAAATGTAGATGGGCCGGCAAGCCGGCCCAGAGGTAAAGGCGTGGGTAGGCGAAGCGGTTGGCTCAAAGATTGGGTGGGATATGACGCATTGACATGCATGCCTGGGCTTCCGGGTCAAATGACCTGATTTAGGCTCAGCGATGTAGGCTTGACTGGGCCAGTTGGTCTCATGGAAGCATTGCGACCATAGCCAACAACCGGGCTGTTTTTCTTGCTGACTTCTTCACCAACACTTCTGATCAATCCCTCAGTGACGGACTTCAGCCGCAAAACAACACGTGCATGCTCGCGGATCGTCTCGCGCAGGACATCGGTCAGTTGACGAAGGTATTTGCGGTCAGGCGACTCTTTGTCGCCTAATTGATACTCATTGACCTTCAACTTTCCGATAGTGTCTTTGTATTCGGCCATCAGGCGGCTTTTCTCGCCGTGAAGTCGTTTGGCTTCCTGAGGCTTGCGATCCTTGAGAAGTTCTGTTTCGCGAGCAATCAAATCCTTGAGTTGCACAGTCAGCTTAGCTAGGCGCGCGCTGTGCCCAGACAGTGTAGGGCGCTCTGCTGCCTGAGGGGCTTCTGGCAACGTTGGGTTATCAAGTGGCATATCAAACCTCCTGCATTTTCAAGAGTTCGCGATAAACCTGATCGGCAATGCCGATACCGCCTTGCTTGGCAATGGCTTTGCCAGCCTCAGTCACAAACATTGACCGATACATGCCTTCGGCGTGACCGCCGCCCATTGGGCCATCGGTCGGAATTGTTTCGAACATTGGGCCAAGCATCTGGGCGATGAACACGGCCTCGAATTGTTCAGCTGCGTCCCGTGCTGCGCGTTTGGTGGCGTCAGACGACCCAGCATTCTGGAGGCCTGCCTTTGCGGCGCCGATCTGGGCGTCAATGGCTTGTGCCTGAGCTGTATCTACGGAAACGACTTGCATTACATCACCTGTATTTCGGCTTGCATTGCACCTGCTGCCTTGATGGCCTGCAGGATGGAAATCATGTCGCGGGGGCCAACGCCCAAGGCATTCAGGCCGTCCACAAGGTCTTGAAGCGTCACAGCATTCTCAAGGATGGTCAGTTTTTCCGTGCCAGTTTCTTCCACCGTCACTGAGCTGCGTGGCACCACCTGAGTTTGGCCACCCTGGGCAAAGGCACCAGGTTGGGACACTTGTGGTTCTTCGGAAACGCTAATGGTCAGGTTGCCTTGTGCAATGGCCACGGAATTGATCCGAACCTCAGCGCCCATAACAATGATGCCTGTCCGTTCATCGATGATTACGCGGGCTTTCTGGTCTGGCTTGATCGGCAGTTGCTCGATCTGGGTCAGAATGTCTACCAGTGCCAACTCATAGCCGATTGGGCGGTCGATCTGGATCGTTGCCGGGTCAAGCGCACGGGCCATATTGTTCTTGAGCTGGCGGTTGATGGCGCTTGTAACCCGCTGTGCCGTTGTCAGGTCCGGGTTGTGGAGAGACAGTTTCACGGAAGTCATGTCAGACAGCTCGAATGGTATTTCACGCTCGACAATGCCGCCGTTTGCAATGCGGCCATTTGTTGGTACGCCTTGAACGACAGAGGCAGCCTCGCCCTGTGCGCTGAAACCGGCAACCGCAATGGCGCCTTGAGCGACGGCATAAACTTCACCATCCGCGCCCATAAGCGGCGTCGCGAGCAACGTACCTCCCTTGAGGTCTTGCGCATCGCCCATAGAGCTTACGTTCACATCAATGCGGTTGCCCTGGCGGGAAAAGGCAGGCAGGTTGGCAGTAACCATAACTGCGGCAACATTTTCCGGGCGCATGGTCTCGCCTTTGGCATTCACGCCCAAGCGTTCCAGCATCGCAGTCAGGCTTTGTTCAGTGTAAGGGGTGTTCCTGAGTGTGTCGCCTGTACCGTTCAGGCCCACAACGAGGCCGTAACCGATCAACTGGTTTTCACGAATGCCCTCGATAGACACGATATCCTTGATCCGCGACGATGCATGTGCGGCAGGCATTGCCCCCAGGAAGAGGAAGGCAACCATCAGTGTCAGACCGGTCCGAACTTTCGATTTGCAAAACATGCTTTGGCACCCTTACTGATTCATGTGCGGCCAATTTTGCCGCTTATTTCTAACTCACCTCCAATGATGCGAATATCGTGCCAATTGAATTGGTTGTCTAAGGTGTTGAAATTTAGAAACTTTTATTCAGGCCTATTATTGATTTGGAATTATCTGCCGGTTGGGTGTAGCAATGCTTGCTCATCTGTTCTTCAAGGAATAAATTAGAAGCATGAAGATCTCTGGTTCCGGTTCAGTTCAGTCAAAGACGGTCAAAAAGACCTCTCGCAAAGGTGCGAGTGGAGGGTCCGCATTTGCCAGTGAACTTTCTGGCACGAGAGAAAGCTCTGCATCCGGCGCAGCGTCAGGCGCTGGGGGTGCCGGGCCTATCGCTTCCCTCGATGCCGTGATTGCCCTGCAGGGTGTGCCGGATGCGACTGAACGTCGCTCAAAGGGCCTGAAACGCGCAGAAGAGATGCTCGACCTTCTCGAGGAGGTTCGCAAGGGTATTCTTTTGGGGGCCATTCCCGCGCCTAAGCTTCGGGGGCTTGCTGATATGGCAAGGAATCAGCGCGGTAAGACAGATGATAAACGGCTGGATGAAATCCTGGCGGATATCGAGCTGCGGGCTGAAGTTGAACTCGCAAAACTAGGCGTTTAAAATCAAAGCCTTATTATTTTTTTCCTGTACATCACAAGATCGTTGGTGCGCCCGGTTTTATTACAGCTTGTGCTGTGGGGCGGAAATCATTATATAACCCCCCGAATGTAATGCTCTCGGCCTTCGGGGGAATTCGAGGCGAAGGTCCAGATTTGGTTTGTTAGGGAGTGACAATGACCGAGACGATGACAGCGAAAAAGATCCAGCTGCCTGAAGGATATACACCGTCGCCAGACGAAGAGTTCATGAACCCGTTGCAGCTGGAATATTTCCGCCGCAAGCTGAATGACTGGAAGCAGGACATTCTCAGGGAGTCCGCTGAAACACTGCATAACCTCCAGGAAGATAATCTTCGTGAGCCTGATATCGCAGACCGTGCATCTTCCGAGACCGACTGGTCCGTCGAGCTCAGGACTCGTGATCGTCAGCGTAAGCTTGTGTCGAAAATCGATTCTGCGCTACGCCGGATCGAAGAAGGCGAATACGGTTACTGTGAAGTGACCGGTGAGCCGATCAGTCTGCGCCGACTGGATGCCCGCCCGATCGCCACAATGACGATCGAGGCCCAGGAAGCCCACGAGCGCGCTGAAAAAGTGCACCGCGACGACTAATCCTCTGAGATTAGAGAGTTTGAACAAGGGAGCTTAGCGGCTCCCTTTTTTATTGCCTGTGGCGGGCCAAAAAAAGAGGCCGGTAACCCCTCGGGGCTTCCGGCCACTGCACTGTATGCAGAATTAAGTTGGCTTTATTTCGGTAAGTAGTTCCTAAGTCCTGCGTTAGACGCCTCCATAGTTTGGTCTGATTAGAATGGGAAGATGATGTCGTACAGTTGGGTCCCATAACGTGGCTGTTGGACATCGGTTAGCTGGCCTTTGCCCCCGTAGCTAATGCGGGCTTCGGCGATTTGGGTGTGCGAAATGGTGTTCGAACTAGAGATATCCTCAGGACGCACAATCCCGGCAAGAAGCAGTTCGCGCTTCTCGAAATTCACTCGTACTTCCTGGCGGCCTTGGATCACCAGGTTGCCGTTTGGCAGTACTTCGGTAACGATGGCGGCAACCGTGAGGCTGATGGCCTCAGATCGGTTTACGCTGCCGGTTCCTTCGTAAGAAGTTGTGGAGTCAGCGTTCACCAGCGAGCCTGGCGTAACGGTCGGTGCACCTTCGCCGCTACCATGAATGGCACTGCCGATTTTCTGTTCAAGGCCCAGGAAGTTGGACAAGCCTGCATCTTCCGCGGTCGCGCGGGAGCGCGATGTGGAGTTGCCGATCTGGGCGCTGTCGGAGATATCGATATTCACCGTCAGGATGTCACCGATATTGCCTGCGCGCTGGTCCTTGAAGAAGGCGCGGGCCCCGGTACGCCAAAGCGAGTTCGGCTGGTATTTATCCGGCGTATTGTTTGGCATCGGCAGGCTAATGGAGCGCTGTGCCACTGGGGCCTTGATGTCCTTGATAGGGGTCATGTCCGGTGCTTTGCCGATGTTGGATATCCGATCTGCCGCACCACACGCCGCGAGGGACGCGAGGGCTGCCGTGAGGGCAATTTTGCGTAAGGCGTTCTTAATCATTACAAGTCTCCGACGTTAGAGGGCGGCAAGCGCGAAGCTATTGCTCATGACCTTTACAAGGCCAGGGCTTACGACTTTTGCTTCAACGCTTTGTTTGGATTTGAGGTTCATAACCCTGATCGTGTCGCCGTCGCCGCCATTCTCAAGGGCGCGACCGCTGGCGCTCAGGGTCAGGGCACCGCTCTGGATGGTCATGGTAACAAGGCTACCTTTTTCCACAACAACCGGCGCCATGATGTCATTGACACGCAGAGGCTGGCCGGGTTGAAGCGGACGGCGTACGGTCTGGCCGACAAGGCTTTGCTGGTCCAGAACAGAATTGCGGTTCAGGCGCTTGGCCGGATACTGGTTCCAGGCAATGTCTTGTTCGCTGATTACTTCACCCGGGGCGATCAGCCGTGTTAGCATTGGCACAAGGCGGACTTCCTGCAGTGTACCGTTGACCTTCAGCTTTTTTGGTACTGCGCTGCCGGTTGGGATCAGCAATGTTGCGCTGAACCGGTCCATACGGTCGCTAAGGGTGAAGCGTTCGATTTCAATATCGGCAAGGCTTGCCGTTGTTGGCAGATAGAGGCCACGATTGCTGCCATATACAGTTACTTCAACATCGTGGCTCAGGCCCTGTTGGCCTGCTGCATCAAGCACCAGGTCTGTGAGGTCCGTGAGCGAGAAGGCAATGCCTTCTCGCTGGATCATGACCGTACGTAGGTAATTGGGGCGTTCCCAATCCAGCTCGAACTCTTGGGCGATCCGGTCAAGGTCGTAGGAGTTCAGCTTTTCCACTTCACCAGGCGCAGGTGCCTGCATGACGATTTCTGCGGCCTTGTCACCCACGTCATCAAACAGATCCCCCAGGCGGATGACGCCATCATCCACCATTGGCGCGGTTTTTAGGTCCGCGGCCTCAGCTGGGACTGCTGTCATCAGCATAGTGCTGAAGGCCAGGGCAGTGATGATTTTTTTGCTACAGTTCCGCATCAAGTCCTCCTATTAGCGCAGGTTATTGGCAGCCTGGAGCATCTCATCTGCGGTCTGGATAACCTTGGAGTTCAGCTCGTAGGCGCGCTGCGCCGAAATCATGGAGGTAATCTCACCCACGGCATTCACGTTAGATTGCTCAAGGAAACCCTGAAATACAGTGCCGTAGCCCGGCTGGCCGGGGGAAGAGGGTATTGCGGCCCCAGAGGCCTGGCTTTCCAGATACATATTGCCGCCGATAGCTTCCAGACCAACCTCGTTCGGGAAGATCGCAAGTTCAAGTGTGCCTACGACGGCAGGGTTGGTCTGGCCATCCTGCTTCACTGCAACTTCGCCTTGCTCGTTGATGGTGACATCAATGGCATCCTGCGGAATGTTGATGGCAGGCTGTACGGCGTACCCTTCCGGAGTTACAAGCTGGCCGTTTTGGTCAATCTGGAACGAGCCAGCGCGGGTATAGGCATCCTGGCCGTCTGGCAGTTGGATGTGGAAGAACCCGCGGCCGTTGATCGCGATATCGAACATGTTGCCGGTGTTCTGCAGGCTGCCCTGATCGGTAATACGGTATACGCCTGCGGTCCGAACACCCACGCCGACTTGAATGCCGCTCGGGACAACGGTACCGGCGTCGGAGGAGTTCGCACCCACCCGTTCGATGTTCTGGTACAGAAGGTCTTGAAACTCGGCGCGACCGCGTTTGAAGCCTGTGGTGTTCATGTTGGCGATGTTGTTTGAGATAACATCGATATTCAACTGCTGGGCCAACATGCCTGTTGCTGCTGTGCTAAGTGCTTTCATCGTTCTATCCTTTCCTCATTGATCCTGGCTATTTCACTTGAGCCAAGCGGTTGAGGGAATCCTTCCGCATCTCTTCAATGCCGCCTGATTGCTTGGAGGCGCGCTCATAAGCCCGCATTACGTCAATCATTTCGACCATGGATTCGATGGGATTCACATTTGACCCTTCATACGCCTTTTGGCGGATACTGAATTCGGTCATGTTTTCTGGTGGCTGAGGCGCCTGGTCAGTCTCATACAGAGAATTCCCGCGGCGTTTCATGTTTTGCTCGTTGGCAAAAGACACGATGCCAAGCTTGCCTCGTTCCCCATTGTTGGTGGAAATCGAACCGTCTGTAGCAATGCTGATATCGATGTCGTCTTCGTCAAACTGAATGGCCTGGCCGTTTTCGTCCAGGATCTTCTCACCTGAGAGCAACGTCAGATTTCTTTCGGAATCAAGCGTCATCCGGCCGTTTCGCGTATAAACGGTCTGGCCGTCGCCACCTTGAACAGAAAGGTAGGCACGCCCATTAATAAAGATATCAAGAGGGTTGCTCGTTGGGATCATTGTCCCGGCTTCCAGGTTCCGGACAACGCCATGGTCCATAACCGTAGCGATTTTGCCGCCGACCGTACCGGCCGCGCCTGGAGCGTCAATCAAGTGTTGACGAAAGACAGATCTTTCTTTGTTGAAGGCTGCTGTCGACATATTTGCAATATTATGTGCAACAACATCCATGCGCCTTTTCAGCGCGCTTCTATGAGCCAACCCGACAAACAGTGCGGTATCCATAACTTTTCTCCTGCATTCGCAGTTATCGTTTGTCCAGATAAAAGCATGAACTGTGCCAATATTTTTTTATCTTTTAAATCAATGACTTGTTGAGTTTTTCAGGAAATAATAGGCGGCAGGGGAGCATGTTTTGCCCAGAGAAATGGTGCAGGTGGGAAAGAAAAGCCGATTGCAATGGCAAAAATTTTCTCAGTTTTCGGCGGGATTTCTTTGCGAGTGTTTTCACGGCTTGTTAACTATGTATAAATAAAGATAAAGTCGAAATGATTTCGAATGGGCACGACCCATATCAGGCACTCATGAGGTATTGATCGCTTATGTCCGATGAAATGGAAGACGCGCTGGGTGAAGCCGAGCTTGTCGAAGGACTTGAACGGAAGAAGGTCAGTGGCAAGAAAGTTGTCATCATTGTTGCTGGCCTTGTCGTGGCGTTGCTCACAGCCGTCGGTGCGGTGACCCTGTTTGGTGGGGACGATGACGTGGATCCGGAGGATGAAGCTCTGGAGCAGATGGCTGAAGAAGCTGCAGCAAAGCGAGAAAATGCCCAACTAGAAGAAGACCAGCCAGCGGAAAAACTGAAGCTCCTGTTCGTAGAGTTGCCGGAACAGCTCTACAATCTGAACACGGGGGGGCAGGGCACAAGCTTCCTGCGCGTGCGCATCGCGCTTGAGATCGACCGGGAAAGCTACCGCACGGATATTGAAGCCAAGATGCCGCGTATTCTCGATGAATTTAATGCTTACATGCGCGAACTCCGTCCGGAAGACCTTGCTGGCGCAGCAGGGATTTTCCGCCTCAAGGAAGAATTGTTGATGCGGATCAACCAGGCTGTGGCGCCGACGCGCGTCAAGGATGTTCTGTTCCAGGAATTTTTGGTGCAGGGTAGCTGATTGTTTCTGCGGGCACTCGCAGGGGTGAAAGAGTAAGGTAAAAGATGGCCGACGACGAAGAAATTGACGACGAAGCAGTTGCCGCAGAGTGGGCCGCCATGGCCGGCGGCGATGGTGACGACGACGATGACGCGCCTGACCAGGATGAAATGGCGGCAGAGTGGGAAGCTATGGCCGCCGGAGGTGGCGACGACGATGATGATGATGGCTCAGGCCCATCCCCAGGGCGCGTCCTCGACCAGGATGAAATTGACAGCCTGCTTGGCTTTGACGGTGATGGAGATGCCGGCGAAATGACCGGTATCCACGCGCTTATTAATAGCGCGCTGGTTTCCTATGAACGTCTTCCAATGCTGGATATCATCTTTGATCGCATGGTGCGGATGATGTCTACAAGCCTGCGAAATTTTACGTCGGACAACATCGAAGTATCGCTAGACAATATTACCTCGGTTCGTTTCGGTGACTATCTCAACTCGATCCCGTTGCCAGCTATGCTTGCTGTGTTCCGGGCGGAAGAATGGGATAACTATGGCCTGATGACGATCGACAGTAGCTTGATCTACTCTATTGTCGATGTTCTGCTCGGCGGCCGACGCGGTACTGCAGCTATGAGAATTGAAGGGCGGCCCTACACCACGATCGAGCAGACGCTTGTGGAACGGATGATTTCTGTAGTTCTCAAGGATATGTGTGGCGCTTTTGAACCTTTGAGCCCTGTAAACTTCACCTTTGACCGATTGGAGACGAACCCGCGTTTTGCGACAATCGCACGTCCACCGAACGCTGCTATCCTGATCAAGCTGCGGGTGGATATGGAAGACCGTGGCGGGCGCCTTGAGGTTCTATTCCCCTATGCAACGCTTGAGCCTGTTCGGGAACTTTTGCTGCAGCGTTTCATGGGTGAGAAGTTCGGCCGTGACAGCATTTGGGAAACGCACTTGGCAACTGAGCTTTGGCGGGCTGATGTTGATTTGCAAGCCATCATGGACGAGACAACTATGTCGCTCCGTGATGTGATGAATTTCGAAGTTGGCCAGACAATCCTTTTTAACAAGAGCCCGAATGATGAAGTTGTGCTAAAATGTGGCGAAGTGCCCATGGTCAGCGGTGCAATTGGCCGGGCAGGTCAGCATGTTGCTGTACAAATACGGCAGACCGCTGAGCGTCTGCATGTTGATGATGACAACAACCCCGGAAGTTATTGATGCAGATCGTACCTGAAATGATTGTCGATGGCGTTCTTGCGATCCTGCTTATTGCTGCGATTGTGGTTTCGACCATTGTGTACAAGCGCTTGTCGACCATCCGGGAAGGGCAGGACCAGTTGCGTCAATTGGTAGACAGCCTGAATAATGCTGTGGTCGACGCCCAGCGTAGCGTCGGAAACATTCGCCAGGCTGCACTGGACGCGGATGAAAAACTGGAAACTCAGATCAAGCGGGCCAAAAATATGGCTGAAGAACTGAGTATGATTTCAGAGGCTGGCAACAATCTTGCAGACAGGATTGAGAAGGGCCTGACCGGCGGCAAAGCGCCGGCGCCTGGAAAAGCGTCTGCTGAATCTGGTGAGCCGAAGGCAAACAAGAAACAGCAGCAGGAAATTCTGGCAGCACTGCGTGAAGCACGTTGATGCCGTTGGTGTATGAGTGAGAGGCAGTAAAATGAGTGGTGCGATATACAGTCGGGTTCGTCTATTCCCATTGCTTATTCTGTTTGCCGTGGTTGCTTTGGGGCTGCGTGGGGTCAGTCTTTATGCTGGCTATGACCTGATGGTTGCGTCAGCCCAGGATCAAGACGAAGGGCAAGCTGATACAGCCGATGCAGCTGATCAAGACGGTGAAGGGAAAGAGCCTACCGCGACGGCAGCTGCTGCCCCGCCGATCATCGGACTGCCAAGCTCGGAAGAAATGGAGTTAATTACCCAGTTGCGCCAGCGCCGCGAGGATCTGGAAGCGCGGGAGCAACAGCTGGACTTGCAGGAACAGCTTCTGGCAAGCACCGAAAAGCGGATCAATGACAAAATCTCTCAGCTGCAGGAGCTTGAGGTGCAGATTAAAAAACATTTGCGCCTGTTTGAGGAAGTTGAAGAAAAGCAGCTGGATTCCATTGTTGCTGTTTATGAAAAAATGAAGCCGAAAGATGCAGCACCGCGTTTTGAGGCACTGGCGCTGCAGACACAGGTCGATCTTGTGACCCGGATGAAACCGTCAAAGGTTGCAGCCCTGATGGAAAATATGTCGCCACAGAAGGCGTCGATTTTGACGACGGAGCTCGCCACGCAGGTTCAGCCTCCGAATATCGACGAAGTAAGGGGTGGCGGACGCTAAAAGGGGAGACAGGCGGTATTTTGGGGTTGCCGCCTTTCTTTAGTTTATGTGGGGCCAGGAGTAGCGGAATGGGAAAACAGGCAACGGTCGTAAGTTTGGAAGACCGCGCAGCGTCGCTTCGTGAAGACCGCGGCGACAATATTGCAATAGATGAAATAACCCATGTGGTTGGTAGCTTGGTAAAAGGTACCACCCATGATGAAGATATTGACCGCGTGGCAGCAGAGCTGCGCGAGCTTCTCGATTACATCGGAGCGGCAAAAAGCGAACTTGTTGAGATGCAGCCAAAATCTTTGTCGAACAGGGATATTCCGGATGCAGGCGAACAGTTGGACGCCATCGTGAAATCGACAGAGGATGCTGCGGAAGCCATTATGGATGCGGCTGACTCCGTTGGGCAGATCGCAGAAGAGCTGGATGACGAGGTCGGTGGTCGATTGGCGCAAATCTCGACTGATCTGTTTCAGGCTTCCAGCTTTCAGGACCTTACCGGACAACGCATTACCAAAGTCACCCGGACGCTTGCACACCTGGAAGAGCGCTTGAACGCGCTCGCTGATGCGATCGGCGATGACTATGTCGCGCCGGACCCAGAGGAAGAGATTGCACGGGATGATGAGGGCCTCGTGCAGGATGAGACCGACCTGCTGCACGGCCCGCAGCTTGAAGGCGAGGGTAACAGTCAGGCTGAGATCGATGCCATTCTGGCAGCCTTCGACTGACGTTTGGCATAGCTAGAGAGCATATGTTCGGCGAGGAGAGAGAGAGCAAGAGGATATTCGGAACAGACAACACGATGGGGTTGTTTGTTGCGCTTTATCTTATTCTGCTGGCTTTCTTTATCATCCTGACAGCTCTCTCCACTCATGCTGCTTCGCGCGGCTCTCTGGCGATGGAAAGCGTGAACAAGACTTTCACGCGTTCCGGGCAGTCGCAAATTGAGGACATTGACCCAAGAGCAAGCACAGCTGCCGCTGAGGACCCGGTATTGAAGGCTATCCAGCAGCGCTTTTTTTCCGAACTTGAAATCCCTGGCCGGTTCTCGGAAGCGGGGGGAGGTGCTTTTGAGATCCAGTTCCCCGAAAGCTATCTGTTCGAGCCGGGTGCGATCAATCTTAGGCGCGATATGTCACCCTTCATGGACCAGATTATTGCTGCTCTTGGAGATGTTAACAGCGGGGCACGCCAGGAAGTAGCATTCCTGTTTGGAACAGGAAGCGGTGCGGTCGCCAGAGAGATGACCCGCACTCAGGAAATCGCTGTTCGTCGCGCTGGATCGCTGGCGCGCTATCTACAGACTTCCGGGCTGGAACGCGATTTGTTCACGACTGGCTTTGTCGGCATCCCGGAAGGTGAAATTCTTGCTGTTTTCCGCCGGACGCTTGACCGGAACGAGCGAAATTCGCTGGGTGAGAGCGGAGGGCGTAATGGCAAATAAGCTTCCGTTTACTCGAGGACCCGCCAAATACGTACCGGGAAATGCCTGGATGCTGACCTTTGCGGACCTGTTATCGCTTCTGTTGACCTTCTTTGTTTTGGTGTTCTCCATGAACACCATTCGGTTTGAAAACTGGCAGGCTGTTGTGCGGACGATGAGCGACGAGTTCAATCCAAACCGGCCAGCGATCAGCCCAACGGAACATCAAGACCCGGCATCGGTTCTGAAATCCAAACCCAAGGGCCTGAACCTTGCTTATCTTGAGGCGATTGTGTCACAGCGGTTTGCTCAAATCCCTCTCTTTGAGAACGGTCAGGTGTGGCGAATGGAAGGCAAAGTAATTGTCTCGATTCCTGCAAGCTTGCTATTCGAGCGCAAGGATGCGATTCCTAACGAAGCAGGCGTTCTTGCCTTGCGGGATATTGCTGGCGTTCTGGTTCAGTTGCGAAACAAAATCCAGGTTGCGGGCCATACAGACCAAACGCCAGTGGCAAATCAGCTATATCGTTCGAACTGGGAACTTTCGCTAACGCGGGCCAGGGTGGTTGCCGGCATACTTTCCGACGCTGGCTACAGGGAGCCTATGGCGGTGCTGGGCTATGCCGATACAAGGTACAACCAATTACCCGGTAGCCTTACCCAGCAGAGGCGCTATGATCTGGCCGAACGCATTGATATAATTATCGTTGACGAACGACGGGATAGAGGACTGTATGACCTTTTCTAAGTGGCGATATCTTTCTGGAGCAGCGGCGATCGCGTTTGCAGTCGCGTGTTTGCCAGAGCCGACCGTCGCGGCTTTGCAGGCCGTTCCTGTTCAGGGCGCGCAACAGGCCACGTTCGCGCGATTGGCTTTTGCGATTCCAGAATCTGTTGCATACTCTGTCGAGCATCGAGGTACACAAGTCACTGTAACAGCTGAAGGAAATATCAGCTTCGACCTGAGTCAGGTTGATAGCAGTCAGTTGCGTCAGGTCCGTAATCCTCGCTCCAGCAGCACCGCAGGGCAGACGGTCGTTACATTCAATGTGCCTGAAGACGCCAATGTTCGTCACTTTCGGTCGGGGCAATTCCTCGTCGTGGACGTCTATTCGGAAAATATTGTAGCGGAAGGGGCATCAAATCAAAGTGCGTCGCAACCTGTTGCTCAACCTCAAACCCCGTCGACTACGCAGGATGTTGCGCAACCAAATGCTGGTGATGCGACACAGCCAGCGGCCCAGCAATCCGCGTCCGCTACACAGGATGATGCAGATACCTTGAACACTGCAGATGCTGGGGATGGTTCGCAAAGCGGGCAAGACACGGAACCTGTGGACACGCAGCCTGCAGAGGCAGTTGATAGCGTCGAAGCCAGCCAGTCGCAGGGAGGCGCGCAGGATAGGCAGCTTGGTTCCGATGATGGCGTGACACGGGATATCACTGCGCCAGAGCCTGAGGATGACAACACAGATCAGCCCGACCCGGTATCCCGGACCAATACTAACGTGACGGATGTGGTGCCGGAAAACCGCGTGGCATCAACGCCTACTGCACAGAACCTGACTGTAACTGGCTCTGAACCTGAAGGGGAGCCTGTGCCCGTATCGGTATCGGCTATAGAGAATGGTATCAAGTTGCGATTCCAGACGCCTGAGGGCGTGGCGGCAGCGGCATTTGAACGCGGTGGGTTCCTGTGGCTGGTGTTTGATCGCCAGCTTGGGGTCAGAATGGGTGGCCTTCGGGCTAATTCGGCTCTTGTGGGCCCCCGTATTAGAAACATTGAACTCGTACAGCATAGAGATGCGCTGGTGATGCGGCTCAGTATCCGGACGGACCAGAGTACAGTGGTTGAAAAAGACCGGAACGACTGGCTGGTTTCCCTTAAAGATACACCGGCAAAGCCGCGGTTTCCGCTTGTACCCGAACGCCGCACAGAAGGCACCCAGGGGCAGCAGATACACATTCCTGCGACAGACCTCGGACGCAAGATTGAAGTTGAAGATCCAGCCGTGGGTGATCTGCTTGTAGTGGTGCCGACATTGCTTGAGGGGCGTGGTTTGCCCCAGCAGTATAGTTATGCCTCGTCTGAAGTACTGGAGACATCACAGGGTATCGTCGTAGTGCCCCTGTCTGACTTCGTGACAGTAGAGCGTTTTGCCGAGGGTGTGACAATACGCTCTGCCGGCAATGACATTCTGTCTGCGTCAAAACTGTCTCGCGGCACGGGAATTGGGGATCAGGTTACAGGTAACTTCAACCGCCTGATAGACTTCAAGGCCTGGCGGATTGGCAATGATTGGGAATACCGCAAGAACAAAAGCCGACTTCTGTATGAACTGTCGTTACGCCCGGCCAACGACCGCAATGAAGTACGTTGGAAGCTTGCGCGCTACTTCCTGGCCCATGGGCGGGGGGAAGAAGCGCTGGGTATCATGGAACGCATGCTCGACGAAGACCCGCTGTTGACGGAAAATAGCGAATATCTGGCTGTTCGTGGCGTTGCGAACTTCAAGGCAGGCAGACTGGATGAAGCCGCCGCAGATCTTTCGGCGCGGGGGCTGGAGGCCGAACAGGACGCCGAACTGTGGCGCGCGCTGGTGGCGGAAGCGCGCGGCAATTATGAACAGGCGCTCGAGCACTATCGCCGTGGCAAGGATGTAATGGGGACCTATGACGATTATGACCGAGCGGAAATTCAGTTGGCGGTTATTCGTTCCTCCCTTGCCCTAGGCAACATCGAGCAAGCACAGCGTGAGCTGGACCTTCTGAATGGCCTTTCACTAACAAGTGAACAGATATCTGAGTCCGTTTTCCAGAGCGCCAGAATTGCAGAACGCCAAGGGCAACTGGATATGGCGCTGGCTCAGTATGATGACCTTTCAGACGTGCCTCAGCGATGGATTGCAGCTCGGGCTCGTTATGCGCGGATTAAACATAGTCTGCGGATGAATGACATCACGCAGCAGGATGGCATCGACCAGCTTGAACGCCTTCGCTATGCTTGGCGGGGCAACAGGTTCGAGATCCAGTTGCTTGACGACCTAGCCGATCTTTATTTCCAGACTAAGCAATATCGGTTGGGGCTTGAGACCCTACGTCAGGGTATTTCCTATTTCCCTGACCTTGCCTCTGAACGCCAGATGATCAGTCGCTCTAGCCAGGTGTTCCGTCGGTTGTTCCTGGATGGTGACGCTGATGACATGACGCCCATCTCTGCAATCAGCCTCTATTACGACTTCCGTGATCTGACGCCTCTGGGCAATGACGGCGACCTGATGATCCGCCGCCTTGCATCCCGACTTGTTTCCGTGGATCTGCTCGACCGTGCGGCAGAACTGCTGGAGTATCAGGTGCGAGTACGTACAGAAGGGGCTGCCCGTGCTGCGATTGCTGCACGCCTTGCGCAAATTTATATTCTTGATGAAAAGCCTGAGCAGGCCTTGCAGATATTGCGTGGCACCCGTGAGCCAAGGTTGCCCCAGGATATCGAGGCTTCGAGGCGTCATGTTGAGGCCAGGGCACTGATTGAACTGGAGCGCTATGAAGAAGCTGAGGTGGTTCTGGATGGCGACCGCAGCAGCGCCGCGGAATATTTGCGCGCAGACATTTACTGGGGCGACAAGAATTGGTCTCAGTTGGCCTCCACGGTACGTAGGGTTCTCGGTGATGGCTGGCGTCGCAATGAAGCTCTGAACGACAAACAGCGCCTCAACCTGATCCGTCTCACGATAGCGCTTACTTTCACCGAGGATCGGGCAGGGCTGATTGAAATGCGCCGCCGCTATGGTTTGCAGATGCGCGAGGGCGATTTCGCCAATGCTTTCGAACTGCTAACGAACGATCAGGAGCTTTCTGGCCGTGAACTGGGCGCAATTGCCAGCCAGATCGCCAGCGTGGAAAAGTTGCAGTCCTTTATGAGGGAATACCGGAACGATTTCTCCGGCCGCTGATGCAGCTTGAGGGATGACAAGGGGTGCCTCGCGCTGCTGTGAGCTGACAGTGAGTTGACCAAAGCGCTTTCTGGGTAATTTAAAAAGAAGATAACAGGAAACAGCCATGTAACCGGTGTGAACAAGGGCTCTCGCCTCTCTCACCAAAGCGTGATGCTCATATTATTTCAATTTGCTGCACCGTTCGGCGATTATGGTGTGGTGAGGGCAGGCAAAGATGCAGCCCGAATGAATTTATGACGACCAACAAAGGGAAGTTGACTATGAAACTGAATCGTTTCGCAAAATCCGCAGTAATCACAACCAGCGCCGCCGCATTTGCTTTGGCTGCAGCCTCTGGTGTTGCAACAGCTGACGACAAGAAAGGCAAGAAAGAAAAATGCTACGGCGTTGTTGCCAAGGGTATGAACGATTGCCAGACTTCTGCCCATAGCTGTGCGGGCCAGGCAAAGATGGATAACCACCCGGAAGAATGGATTTTCGTACCTGCTGGCATGTGTGATCGCCTTGCAGGCGGTTCCAAAGAGCCCAAGCGTTCCTAAGTATTCTGCTGCCGGCGGCTAAATGAAGGGTTGGAGATAGAATGACATTTCCAGCACATATTGCTGCCAAAGGATCGAAATGCCCGGTCGGCGTCGGTTTGAAGACACAACACTATGATGATGTGTTGTCTTCCAAGCCGGCGCTGGCTTTTTTTGAGGTCCATGCCGAAAACTACATGATGCCTGGCGGTGCGCATCACCGGTATCTGGAGGCAATTAGCGAGACCTACCCGCTGTCACTGCACGGTGTGGGCATGTCGCTTGGGTCCGCTGAGGGGCTTGACAAGGCTCATTTGCGGCAATTCAAGGCCCTTGTTGAGCGTTACAGGCCCTGGCTTGTTTCCGAGCACCTAGCCTGGTCAAGGATGGGGGGCACCTATTTGAACGACCTGCTACCATTGCCGTTAAACCAGCATAGCCTTGAGGTTGTCAGGGACAATGTCAATGCAATGCAGGATGCGATTGGGCGCAGGATACTTGTAGAGAATCCGTCATCGTATCTTGCCTTCACCGGTAGCGACATGCCGGAAATAGAGTTTCTGGTCGCGCTTGCTGAGCGTACGGGCTGTGGCCTTCTTCTTGATGTGAACAATGTTTTTGTGTCTGGCAAGAATATGGAGTGGAACGTCTCCGCCTACCTGGAAAACGTACCAGCAGCACTGGTCGGTGAAATTCACTTGGCAGGGCATGTGACCAAAGAGGTGGATGGGCAAACTATCCGGATTGACGACCATGGCAGTAGAGTCTCAGAGGACGTGTGGGACCTGTATGAAAGTCTGGTTGGGCGCATCGGTCCAAGACCGACGCTGATCGAGTGGGATTCTGATATTCCCACCTTTGATGAGCTGCTTGAAGAAGCAGGGCGTGCGCGCGAGGTGATGAACTGCGTTTTAGCGCAGGCAGAAGGCGCGTGCAGTGACTGACCTTCTATCCCTTCAGCGATCTTTCGCTCAAACCATATTGGGGCAAGAGCCGGAAGATGAACTGCTAGGGGCGGTCAAACCTGGTAATTTGCCGCCAGACGCCCGCTTGCGCATCCATCAGAATAATTTTCGGGAAAGCCTGAGCGGCGCGCTTTCAGGCGTCTTCCCATTTTGTGAGGCTTTTGTTGGTGAAATGTTTTTGAAGCAGGCGCTGCGCCATTTTGCGCTCGCATGCCCGCCAAATAAGGCCGCGCTCTTTCTTTACGGTGCGGATTTCCCGGATTTCTTGCGAACCTATGCGGCCGCAGCATCAGTGCCGTACCTTGCGGATGTGGCGTTGCTCGAATGGTATACGCACGCGCTTTCAAACGCGTCAGAAGAAGCGATTTTTGAAGATTATGCTGCGGCACATGCTGCCATTGAAGAAGGGGCGGGTCTTCGCCTGCATGGCAACGCTCGGCTGTTGGTTAGCAGCTTTCCGGTTTATGACCTCTGGCAGGTTGCAAGCGGCCAACTGGAGCCGGAAGCACTGGATATCTCTAGTCGCGGAGGGCAGGTGGTTCTCCTGGTTCTCCATGAGGGACAGGTCTTTTACCAATCCTTGGAAGGGCGGGTAGCCGATTGCCTGATGAGGATTGAACATGGCGAAGCCCTCGGGCCGATTGAGGCGGCTCTGTTGGAGGAGCTAATCGATAGGGGAGCGATTGCGCTCAGAAAATCGTAAATGATGAAGGGTGAACCTTTGAACCAACTTGTAGCAAAATATCGGTTTCTCACCGACCGCGTTACGCAGGCCTTTGGGATGCAGGACTATTTGCTGCTGTTCCTTCGGATCTGGATTGCAAAGATATTCTACTTGTCAGGAAGATCGAAAGTGGGGGGTGGTTTCCTGACCCCCTCAGACCTGACAGTGATGCTGTTTGAAGAAGAGTATGCGCTGCCGTATGTCGATCCAGTCGTGGCCGCACATATGGCGCTATATGCCGAAACATTCCTGCCGATCATGTTGATGGTGGGGCTGGGGAGCCGGCTCGCAGCGGCCGGGCTTATGGGCATGACACTGGTGATCCAGTTCTTTGTCTATCCGGGCTATTTCCCAGAGCATGCAACCTGGGTTGCGGCTTTATTGCCTGTTGTGATGATGGGGCCGGGGCGCTTGTCTCTAGACCGTTTGTTGGCCCTACGGATTGTGAAATAGGCTAATCACGAAATTTTGAAAATGAAGGCGGCTTTTTTGCCTGCATTTTGAGTTTTTTTCCGTCGAATTGCTTTTTATTTAGAATGAAAATCGGTTAATACAGACCAAAGTATCACTCTTGCTTTGTTTTAAGGATATGTCATGGACGAAATCGACCGTAAGATTCTGAATTTGCTGCAAAAAGACGCAACGCTGAGCACGGCGGAAATTGCCGAGGCGGTTGGTTTGTCTACCACTCCATGCTGGCGCCGGATTCAGATTCTGGAGCAGGAAGGCTATATCACGCGCCGTGTTGCCCTGGTTGACCGCAACAAGATCAATGTACCACTCGATGTCTTTGTCGCTATCCGCACCAACGAGCATAATTTTGATTGGCTTGATGAGTTCGCGCGACTTGTTTGCGAGTTCCCAGAAGTGGTGGAACTTTACCGCATGAGCGGCGAAATCGACTATCTGATGCGCGTGGTGGTGCCGGACATGGCGGCCTATGACACCTTCTACAAGAAGCTTATCAAACGGGTTCAGCTAACGGATGTGAGCTCTTCCTTTGCCATGGAGCGGATCAAATACACCACGGCCCTGCCTCTTGACTATGCGATCGAAAGCGGCCGCGGCCGCCGGAAGCGGAGTTAATGGTGGATGTGCGGTCGGCGGCTTCCGCGCCCAAGCAGGAGATAAGGCTGGAAGACTATGAGGCTCCAGCTTTTACCATTGAAAGCATCAATCTGACTTTCCGACTGCATGACGATTATGCAGAAGTAGAGGCACGTTCCCTGTTCCGGATGAAAAAGGGTGCAGGCAGCGAGCTCAGGCTTGATGGCGGGCCCTATATGGACCTGCTGGCTCTTGAAATCGACGGCTCCCCTGTGCCTGACGACCAGTTCGTAAAATCTGCGGAAGTCCTGCAGCTGAGATCAGTTCCCGAAAAATTCGAGCTAGGCGTGGTAACGAGACTGCGTCCCAGGGAAAACACACGGCTTGAGGGGCTTTACTTTTCCGGAGGCAACTTCTGCACCCAGTGCGAGGCTGAAGGCTTCCGCCATATCACTTATTTCCCCGATCGTCCGGATGTGCTGACGCGTTATCATGTTCGGATTGAGGCAGATACCAAAAGTTGCCCGGTTCTGCTGTCAAACGGCAACCTAGGGCAGAAGGATGACTTGGGCGACGGGCGTCACTTTGCGGAATGGAACGATCCACATCCAAAACCTTCCTACCTGTTTGCCCTGGTGGCGGGCAATCTGGCCTGCCAGAATGACAGCTACACTACCGCTTCTGGGCGGCAGGTTGACCTGAACATCTATGTTTCAGACCAGGACCTGGACAAGTGCGATTATGCCATGCAGTCGCTGAAGCGTTCGATGGCCTGGGATGAAGAAGTCTTCGGCCTCGAATATGATCTTGATGTCTATAACATCGTTGCGGTGTCCGATTTCAATATGGGTGCGATGGAAAACAAGGGCCTCAATATCTTCAATACTAAATATGTGTTGGCCAGCCCGGAAACTGCGACAGATGCCGACTTCGATCATGTTGAAGGCGTGATCGGCCACGAATATTTCCACAACTGGACAGGGAACCGGGTGACGTGCCGGGACTGGTTTCAGCTCAGCCTGAAAGAAGGACTGACGGTCTTTCGCGATCAGGAGTTTTCAAGCGACATGACGTCTCGTGCGGTCAAGCGTCTTGATGACGTTCGCGTGCTGCGCATGCTGCAGTTTCCTGAGGACGCCGGTCCTTTGGCGCACCCTGTTCGTCCAGAAAAGTACATTGAAATCAATAACTTTTACACAACGACTGTTTACAATAAGGGCGCTGAAGTTATTCGCATGATGCACAGCATCATTGGGCCTGAGGCTTTCCGTAAGGGAATGAACCTCTACTTCGAACGCCACGACGGACAGGCGGCCACATGTGAGGACTTCGCTGCAGCCATGGAAGATGCCAGCGGGGCCGATTTGAAACAGTTTAGGCTGTGGTATTCCCAGGCGGGCACACCAAAAGTGACCGCGCGTCGCAGTCATGAAGGCCGTGACCTTATCATCACCCTTGAACAGTCGTGCGCTCCCAGCCCGGGGCAGGGCGTTAAGCTACCATACCATATGCCTATCCGACTTGGTCTTGTGGGGCCGAATGGAGGCGAAGTAACAGCAGACCTTGAAGGTGACGGTAAATGGGAAGATGGCAGCTGTATTGTGAACCTAAGGGAAGCCCGTCAGTCGTTCCGTTTCAAGAACGTCCCCGAAGGAACGGTTCCCAGTATCCTCAGGGGGTTTAGCGCGCCTGTTGTGCTGGATCACGACCTGAGCGATGACGAGCTTGCCTTCCTGGCCGTACAGGACAGTGATCCGTTTGTGCGCTGGGAATCAACGCAGGACCTATACGGTCGCTACCTTGTTAAACAGGTAAGCGAGGACGGCGAAGGGCATCTGCCTGAGTTGTTGCTTCAAGTCTTTACAGGGCACCTGGCCGATAAGTCGACAGACCCGGCGTTGGTGGCCGAGTTGTTGACATTGCCGGGCGAAATCGCGCTCGGCCAGAAGATGGAAAGCCTTTCGCCGGAGCGTATTCACACGGCACGCGAGACGTTAGCGAAGGCATTCGCTGATGCATCGTCAGAAAAGATTATTCAGATTTATCAAAGCCTTAAGGCAGAGGAAGGCTATAGTCACGAGCAGGGCGCAAAGGCAAATCGCCGGCTTCGAAATGTCCTGCTGAATTATATTGCTCTGATGCCAGATGGTGAAGAAACGACCCAGCGCCACTATGCCGAAGCAGATAATATGACAGACTGCATGGCGGCCCTGTCTCTGATATCGCACAGTGACTTCGATTGCAGGGATAAGGTCCTGCAGGAATTTTATGGCAAGTGGCGCCAAAATGACCTTGTCATAGATAAGTGGTTTGCCGTTCAGGCACAGAGTAAACGGTCTGATACCGTGTCCAAAGTACGAGAGTTGACGCAGCATGAGGCCTTCACATTCAAGAATCCAAATCGGCTACGGTCATTGATTTCAACTTTCTCAATGTTGAACCAAGTGCGGTTCCATGAGAAAAGTGGCGAAGGTTACCGTTTCCTGGCAGAAATGATCGCAAGAGTAGATGAACTCAACCCACAAACGGCAGCGCGACTTGTTGCACCCTTGGGGCGTTGGGGGCGTGTTGAAGAACCTCGAAAAGGTTTTATGAAAGATGCGCTGATGTCTGTTTTGAAGGTTTCAAATTTGAGCGATGATGTAAGAGAATTGGTTGAAAAATCGCTTGCATAAAGGCGTAGTGATTCGCGTAAAAAACGAAAATATGACATGTGCCGAGGCTAATATGATGGCCATGTTAAGGATTGATAAACCTTTTTGCACTTTTTTGGCCGATTAATTAGTCATTGTTTTTTATATGCAAATGGCAATCGGCTCGGTTTTCAGAATTTGATTCTAGCGCCGGCGGCAAATTCGCCCGGACAATGTGCTAGTTATCGAAATAGCTGCAATCTATAATAGGCGCAGCCAATCACCAAAGAGAGAGTAAAATGAATAAGAGTCCTGATCCAATTGACGTACATGTAGGGCAGCGCGTGCGTGCCCGCCGCAAGATGTTGGGTTTGTCGCAAACTCAATTGGGTAATGAACTGGGCGTAACTTTTCAGCAAGTTCAGAAATACGAGCGGGGCACCAACCGCATCGGTTCCAGTCGCCTTTTTAGAATGTCTACAACCCTTGATGTGCCTGTGGCCTATTTTTTCGAGGGCGCAGAAACCAAATTGCCAGGCTACAACGCCGCTATTGAGGGAATGGACGAAGACGCGTTCGAGCGTCAGGAAACCCAGGAACTTGTGGAAGCCTATTACCGTATTGCTGATCCGCGCATTCGCAAGAAAGTGCTGGGTCTTGCCCGCTTGCTTGCAAGCGGTGTGGACGAATACGGGATGTAAAAATCTCTTTGCTCGAGACTCTTAATTCAAAAGCGCGGCATTTTGGGGGCCGCGCTTTTTTCTTTTAAAGACACATTTTTTCTAATGTCGCAGGCCTCATGGCCTGTTTTCTTATGCCTTTTGTTTCTTACGCTTTTTGCGTTCGCGGCGCGCCAGATAAACCAGCCCAGGGGCTAGAAGCAGGAAGCCTGCTGGTTCTGGTACAGACACAACGCGAATAACCGCAGTGTCCAAGCTGGTGAGGATAAAGTCGCCAGGCAGGAACAGCCGACCACCTGAGATCAGGTTGACGAATTCGCCGTTCCCCAGAAGGCTACCATCATAGCGCACACGCAGGGTGACCAGATAATTGCCTGTGGCATCGAAAGGCGTGCCCTGCCCGGTCTGCACCAGCAGGTTCGCGCCAGTACCCAGTTCCTGCCCATCCAGCAGCCATACCAGCTCAAACTCAGACGTGTCGGTCAGGTTGCAAAGTGCTTCTGCTTCAAAGCTAGAGGCACAGCCATCCAGTTGGAAGTCTTCCCCGAGTAGTACCGCATCATAGGTGCCGGCTTCCGCAGCAAGCTGGGGTTCAGGGGCGGGCGTTGGCTCAGGCGTCGGTTCTGGCGTTGGCTCAGGCGTCGGTTCTGGTGTTGGCTCAGGCGTTGGCTCAGGCGTCGGTTCTGGTGTTGGCTCAGGCGTCGGTTCTGGCGTTGGCTCAGGCGTCGGTTCTGGCGTCGGCTCCGGTGTCGGTTCTGGCGTTGGCTCAGGTGTCGGTTCTGGCGTTGGCTCAGGTGTCGGTTCTGGCGTTGGCTCAGGCGTCGGTTCTGGCGTTGGCTCAGGTGTC
>Ga0209273_10000810_pt1 | contig 34528 bp, 23 predicted proteins | sample tdAd471_FD_187126 | JGI IMG/M metagenome (GOLD analysis project Ga0209273, IMG submission 187126) | Marine sediment microbial communities from the Atlantic coast under amendment with organic carbon and nitrate - tdAd47.1 (SPAdes)... | ecosystem: Environmental > Aquatic > Marine > Coastal >...
TTTCCGGCATTGTCTCGCTTGCTGTCATAGCGTTAATTGTAATAAAAAGTGTACTAAGGGAACACCATTTTCTAAAACAATTGAACAGAAAATAGCCAATTAGTTCTAGTGCCATTGTGAGGCAATTAAGTTCATTTTATATGGTAGGTAAGTGCTGGTTGGAAAAGCCGGACAAAGTGGTTCTTCGTCATATTTGGGGATCATTAACCGGTTTGAGATAAAATCACTTTTTTACGCAATAGGTCAAAGCAAGCTCTACCATACATTTGTCTTTTAATGCTCTTTATCCGGTTTACGTGGCCTTCTACAGCGCCATTGCTCCAAGGCATTTCAATCGCGTTCTTAACGGCTTTGATATCCCTTGACAGTCCATTGGCAAAAGTGGCCAATCCCGTCATTTTGTATTTTGATCGTTTAATGAATTCGATCCATCGGTAAATGTTGCCACGTCCCGTGGTCAGCATAGTTTTAAAGATCCGCACCAATTTTTGAATTACCCGTAGTTCCGGGATATTATCCAATAAGGTCTGTAGATATCTCCGCTGATCGGGATTCTTGACAACAGTCGGACAGGAACCGATATATTTGGCGAGCTCCCTTGAGCTCAAGGGTTTTATATAGGGAACTCTCTCCTTTTGTATCTGTGCAAAATCAGGTGTGCATATTCCATGTTTTTCCTTTATGATGTTTATATTGTGATAGGCCTGCGTTCTGCTTCCGTTGTATCCCAATTTATAGATTTCGTCCATTATGTCTTTCACCATATATCCCTGAACGTTCAATCGCGCAACGATGTGTTGGGAAAACAGCCCAATATTGGTCGATCTTGAGCTTGATCTGGGAGGCAATGATTCCAGCGAGAGGTAGGAATGGACCGTATTGCGGCTTATTCCAAGATCCCTTGCGATCTTTCGTTTGGATATGCCCTTGGCATGCAATTCCTTGACCTTGTTGAAAACATCCTGTCTCCGGTCCGTTCCTTTTAGGTCTGCTCTTTTTTGGACCCTTGATAATGGGCCCGTTGTTTTTTCCTTCGCATAACCGGTAATTTGACCATCGGACTTTTTCAAAAGTTCATTGCTTTTATCCTTAATGAGCTTTTTGATTTTTGGGTCCACACTTTTGAAATACCTGTCCAAGGCATCCGATAGGTTCATTAATAAATGAAATCGGTCCGCGACCTGTTCTGCACTTGGACAGACCTCGTTAATGGCGGAAGAATACGAACTGGCCCTGTCCCTGGTGACAATCTTCACGCCAGGATATTTTGACAACCACTTTTTTAGCTCTTTGCCCTCCCTCGAAGGTAAAATATCAATGGGCCTTGACGTCTCCATATCAACGAGAACGGTTCCATAACTTATCCCTTTTCGATATGCAAAATCATCAACGCCAAGTACCTTTGGTTGGGCTATTTGGGGCAGTTGTTGTTCGTGGGCCATTCGTGTAATGGTTGATTTGCTGACCGAGATCAGTAGTTGTTCCGACAGGGTACTGCCCATTTTACCGGTCAATTCAATCGACAGGGAATCCAATATCTTTGATACCCTTCGTGTTCTTCTCGAATACCTCAAAATATATGGTGTCTGTTCTGAAAATACTTTTCGGTCACATTGAGGGTTCTGACATTTAAATTTGCGTGTTTTTAGGAAAATAGTGGTCTTGTTTTGAAATACCGGGAGATCTGATATTGTTCTGGTATAACGATCATGGATTTTATTGCTGTGTTTTTCACAAACGGGACACTTTGCCCGTTTGGATTTTATTGATGCATCTATTTTAACCAGGGAATGGGAGCAATCAATATTATTTACAATCAGCCCAGGCATGCCAATCAGTTGTTTTACGGTCATAAGTAGTTGTTTGTTAGCTACTTAAAGATAATAAATATCGCCCTATAAAACAAAGGATAAATGTATTTAAATCACTGAATATCAATATATTAAATTTAAAACCCTAACGCATGGATTTCCCCAAATATGACGAAGAACCCAACCATCCGGCCCATCCACTGAAATTAGATAAACTTGGTTTTCTCCAAATGCAAAACGATTGAGCAATAATAAAGACTCTCATCAAGGAAAATTCATAAAGAAAATCAATGGTTTGTAAAACATCCCAGATTACATACAGGCTTACTTAATTCAAATATTGACATACTTAAACTCTTGGCCCTTTTATAATGACCATTCGTTCTTTCCTTTGAATGAAAAGGGTTTAAAACTTGCTTGTACCATGCAATTATCCTAAAATTGTATACCTATTACGAGAAAAAGAAAGCTTACAAATACACACAGAATAGGTTTAGAAATTATCCAAAAAGTCCATTCCGATCAATTGAATCACAAGTTTTTCAACAAGAGCAAAAAAGAGCAAAATAAAATTTTAATGGTAATAGGAAGTGTGTCTATTGCATTGCTCCTTGTATTCATAGTTATTTCATTAAAAACTGAGGTTTATATAATAGGTGTTTTTATGTTTTTTGCCGTATTGACCATTATTGCACCATTTTATGATATGCCATCGTTAAAAAAAAGTGGGAGGGTAATTTACCATTCTCCCTTGTTTATATCAGAAAAACCTACAAATGGGGCAATCAAAATTCACGGGGGGACTTTGTTCGATTATTATTTTGTCATAGACAAAAAAATGAACGGTAAACAAAGGACGAATTTTATTTTACAGCAATATTTGGATGGGCTATTGTCCTTAATGGAACAATACAAGGAGAATAAACACCTAATCGTTAAGGGGACCAGCTACATAATCAATGAACGAACAGCAGAAAAAATGGGGTTCAAAACTATCAAAACCGATACCTTTCAAAAAATAATCTTAAACTTTAATTTTTTAAATGTTTTACTATCATATTCGATTGCAAAAAACAAACTATCGTTTCCGGCAGTTAACAACACAAAAACATTTCAAGCCGAGATTGGTGAACTGATTGAGCGAAAGGAATATGTCGAAAATCTAAATCAATCATTAAAACGTATGATTGCCAGTAATTATTAGAAAACATGGTCAATTACCGTTTGTAAAATAATTATTGTTTAGTTCCTTCTATAGTCTTTTTTATAACCTGACCCTCTTTCATTACAAACACTACTTGGGTGATGGTAGGTATAAACGCTGTAACAAGATTGCCCTTCACCGCGACAATATCCGCTTTGGCACCACTCTTCAATACTCCGATTTCATCTTGTTTTCCAAGGTTTTTGGCCGATAAATATGTTGCGGATTGTAGAATATCCAAGGGCGACATCCCTGATTCATAATAGGCTTTGAACATATCGACCGATGAACTACCCCTAGACCTGTTTATCTCTGTATAATTATCTGAACCTGCGACTATGGTAACCCCTTTTTCAATTGCCCGTTGCAATCTATCTGTCATTGCATTCCGGTACCTGTCAATCCATTCATTGCTATCTTGATCATAACCAGCCAACGTACTGTATAGAACCATATAGTCTTTACTATTTTCCGTTGGGACCAAGAACACATTTTTATCGGCCATTAATTCCAATGTTAAATCAGAAATATTGAATCCGTGCTCGATACCATCCACACCTGCCTCAACAGCGTTCCGCGCAGATTCATCAGTAACTGCATGAGCGGTCACCTTTAAACCGTAAGTATGTGCCGTTTTTACGATTGCCGTTATCTCCGCTTTAGTGAGCATAGTTTTATTGGGCAAGTTATCTGCACATATTTTAATTAGATCGACACCTTGATTGACATGCTCTTGGACTGCAACTTTGGCATCTTCCACTCCCCTAACAATCCGATATTCTTCGTCTATTAGGTTTTGGTGTTTTGGTGAAACACCATAAATCTGCCCTCCCGATGAAGCCAAGATAGGGCCTGATGCGAAAACTCGAGGACCTTCTATAGTTCCCTCGTGAATCGCGTCTCGAAGGGCTACATCCAAAAATAGTCCGGAGTTCCCCAAATCCTTTATACTTGTAATACCTACATCCAGATAAGACCTTGCCCTTTTAACTCCGCGCAGGGTTCGCAAGGCCTCACTTTCCATAGCAAGTGTAACTACTGCGTGTTCTGCAAAATCGACATCAGCAGATTGCGAGAAAAGTACATGGGTATGCCCATCTATTAGACCGGGCAATACGGTGTAGGCTGAAAGATCAATTATGTTGCCCGTTTGCGCGATTTTATTACCGGCATCATATATATCGACAATCTCATTGGAATCGATCTCTACTATTTGGTTCTCAACAAGCACGTTATTTTCGCTATCATACAAGAGACCTGCCTTGATATAAGTTATCTGACCCTGAGCTATGAAGTGCGAAGAAAAAAATAGCGTAAGCATCAAAAAAGAAAATTTATCTCTACTCATTGTGAATATATTTTTCATGGTTTAAGTTTACAGGTTACTAAAGCGTTATTACGAGCCAAAAATTCAGTCTTTTCGCCTTCAGTATTGTGTTCTGCCCAGTAGAGCAATACCCAAATAACCTCTCTCTTTTAATTTTGTTTTACTCAATAGCCTTAAATAACACTTATAGGTTGCTCCATTTTCTGGATCAAGAATTGTCCCGCCATTAAAAAAATCCCCAGCTTTTTTAGGTTCTCAATAATATTCATTCCTATGATCGTCCCTTTTTTTCGTTCCCGTGCAAGTTTCGCAGACCGCATTCATATAGCTTACATAACTCTCAACTATTCTGGCAAAATAGAGATTGTCCCTATTATAGATTTCAATAATTGCTTTTTTTTCTTTGGTCCTGTCATCAAAGGTTTCCATTTTACCATTATACTTTGCCCATAGGATAAAGAGCCTCAGACAAACAATATAAGCATAGTTATCTGTTTCATTTCATTTATGTTTTAAATTTTAGACTTGGTTTTTTTTTACCTTCCATTGGAAATTGCAATGTTTAGGGCCATGATCAGAAAAATCAAGGATAAAAGTTGAATTAAAAATGGGGAAATGGATTTAAAAAAGATGTATGTACGGAATGGCGAGAAGAAAGACATAAGTAAATCCAATTGAATTGTCAACCAAAAAACAAAAGCCCCTAAAACAGGGTCTTTACAGGCTATTAAGTGCAGAAGATTGTAGGCATGCCGGTTTTATTGGCCATTACCATGTCAGGTATTGCAGTCGAAAGCCCACTATATCTTCGTATTAAGATGGGATTGCAAAAGAAAGCCAGGTGTCTTGCAATATGCCAGAAGATGGATAACCGTCCACAAAATCAATGCGCTGATAGGGTGTTTCCAGTTATTATTCTCTTTTACCGAATTATTGCCCAATAATCCATATATCATTCTGCAACTGCCTGTTGTTTGTTCAATTGCTCCATTTTATCAATTAGATGTAGCATATCCTCCCCTATCCTATTTTCCAATACCCTGGCATAGATTTACGTGGTGGAAAGTTGTATGGCCCAACATCTTGGAAACCGTCTCGATTGGGACTCCATTGGAAAGGGTCACCGTAGTAGCAAAAGTGTGTCTCGCTGTATGGAAGGAAATATTCTTGTGTATTCCACAGGCCTTTGCTATTTCCTTTAAATAGGCATTGGTCTTTTGGTTGCTATATACGGGCAGCAGGCCATTATCCTCAATTGGTGCCCCTTCATATTTCTTCATGATCTCCACTGCTCTGGGCAGCATCGGGATCTTTACAGGCTCATTGGTCTTTATCCTTTTGGTATATATCCAATAGTTACGGTCGATACCTTTGCTGATATTGTCCTTGGTCAGAAGCTTGATGTCCATAAAGGTGAGTCCTGTATAGCAACTGAAAAGAAAGACATCCTTTACCCTTTCCCTGCCTATGCTCGTGAAGGTGGTTTCGTCAATCAAATCAATCTCTCTTTGGGTAAGATAGTTTCGGTCAAATTTGTTAAAACGCAGTTTGAAATTTCGAAAAGGGTCTTTGTCCAACCATTCCAACCTGACCCCAATCGCACAACCTTCATCAAGCGTTCCAAGTGCTTCATCGTGCCATTGTTGGTACAGGTCTTTCGATTCTTCTTTGGTTTGAAAGTCCTGATATAGTTTTCGAAATCCAAAATGAACTTGTGCTTCAGATCACTGAGCGGTACATCACTGGTCTTTAGTTTGGTAGAGATATAACTCTTTAAATATTTTTCCGTGGAATAGTAATTTTTCATGGTCCCAGGCTTTAGGGTATTGACCATGTTTGTATTGTGGTACTCAAAAAGTTCCAAAAGGGTATGGTTCACTTCATCCTCCCCGACATACCTAGCCTTGATCAATCTTGCCGTTATCAATGCCCTTTCCATGTGCAACTCCCTATGAACATTGAGAATTTCCCCATATACGGTGTCAAGGTAGGCGTTCAAATCTTCCATGGTTTTGTTCCTTGGAAAGGCTTTTCCACGTTTTTTGTCCCAATTGCACACCTTTATGCACCTTTTTAAACTGACCTCTGCACGCGCCTTTTTTACCGTAATACGCAGGTAGATATCGTACATGTTCGGGTCATTGCGTTTTTTCCTAACGAAGAAATTAATTCCTAAAGCACTGTATGTCAGCGTGTTGTAATAGTTTAAGTTGAACAAATGTTAGTGGTCGGACTGCCCTTAAACCTCAATTGTCCATACTTAAAACTACAACAATCTGTGCATTGGTGTGCTCACCTTATTGCACACCGAAAATTTGGATTTAGATGATATCAAATGGATACATAAAAAACAAAAAGCACTGATAATCATACAATTAACAGTGCTTTGATTTTACTTGAAAAGGTTAAGTCGGGATGACTGGATTCGAACCAGCGACCACGCGCACCCCATGCGCGTACGCTACCAGACTGCGCCACATCCCGAAATCAGCAAAATGCTGACAAAATCCAAAAAAACAATACCCAAATTTCAATTCCGCCTTACTGCCAAGCAGTCTGGGTACCAGACGGAGTCAATCCCGAGCGTAGCCGAAGGGCCACATCCCGAAATTGGACTGCAAAAATATAAATTTTGATGAGATTTTAACCTAGAGCCGATAAAACTTTTAATGTATCATCAAGAGTTCTGAATTTTAATTTTCTGGACACTGGTAAGTATCTTATTCCCTATATAATGTAAAGTGTCCCACAAACTGTTGTTTTTCATTGTCGTTGGCATTTACAACATACCAATAATCTCCTGTTGGCAGTGGTTTACCCTCATAGTTTCCATCCCATTTTTTTACTTGGTCCAAACGTGCCACTACTCTTCCGTACCGATCGTAAATTATTACATCAATGAAAGGGAAATACTCACGGTTCTGTGGATACCAATAGTCGTTTAGGTTGTCGCCATCTGGGGTAAAGAAATTTGGCATTTCGGGCATTCCCTCAAAGTTGAATGGCAACACTATACTGGCCTCACATCCATTTTGATCACGAACCATAATATTAATATTGGAATCCACCGTAATATTGAAGGTGTTTACCCCACCATAAGACTCTCCTTGGAAGAAGTACTCATATCCTCCAAAACCGCCGGTTGCGATTGCCGTAACTTCATCAGGACCGGTTTTAGTGGCCTCCAATGTAAGTGGTTCGTATGCTTCAACTTCGAAGTCAACAAAAGTGATACAGCCATTGGAATGATAGATGTAAACCGTATGCTCTCCTGCCGGTAAATCTCCAAAGGTGCGCTGGTTGGTCGCCATCATTACATCGTCCACATCCAAAGAGAACAATAAGTCAGATAGTTGAGAACTGTCCTCGACATTAATGGTAACTGTGCTATTCGGGAATATACCTTCACAACCATATTCCACCACAGGTTCTGCAACAATATCCACCCCTACCCCAATTTCTGCAATTACATTGGTTTGGCAGCCATTGGCATCCCTAACAAATACAACATAGGTTTCACCTCCTTGAAGGTTATCAAAAAATAGGTTATCGTTTTGTACAAAATCAGCATCGTCGGCGGAGTTTACACTTGTGTAATAAGGAGCTGTACCTCCAGTAACCTCAAGGGTCATGGTTCCATCCGCATCGCCCATACAGGTTTCTGGGGTTGTATCTACAACTCCCGCTACCAACTCCATAGGTTGGGTAATCTCCACTGTTCTGGTAATGGTACAGCCTAAATCATCCTGTATAATGATATCGTACGTTCTCGGTGCCAAGTTGGTAAAGGTCTTTCTATTTGGGTTTACGGGGTCATCGCCTTCAAAAAATTCACTTAAAGTATCAGAAATTGAATATCTGATCTGACCTGTTCCCCCACTAGCCTCAATAATGATCTGTCCATTCATATCCCCGGAGCACAACACGGGCACCGCCTCCAAATAATCCAATACCAATGGGTCTCTTGGCTCAATAACTATGGGGCTCGAAATAGCCTCACATCCGCCACTTTCAGCATACACGTAATATGTTCCCGGATTCAATTCCCTAAAGATACCCGAGCTTTGGGCAGGACGAACAATGGTTGCTGCCGATGGAGGCAATGTATTGGAATTTACCAAGGTATAAACATAATTTCCGATACCTCCAAAAGCTTCGGAACGTATAATTCCCGTTGCCTCTCCCGCGCAATTTATGGTGGCGTTGGTCAAATCCAAATCGATTACCAAAGGTGCAGCTGGATCTAACGAGATTTGATTGGATTTCTCAAATGGACATCCATTGGAGTTTTGCACATCGTACTGGAACGGTCCTGGATCCAATGTAATATCTGCTGCAATCTCTACGCTGGTCATTCCCGCCCCAAAAGGTATAAACGGATCGGTAGTGCCCGATCTGCGGTAAAAATAATCTACACCTGGTTCTGGATTGGTCACGGTAAGTTCCATTCTACCCAAGTCTCCGCATCCGGGTGGCTGTAATTCCACCAGTTCGGCAACTACAATTTCTGGGTCTGAAATGGTTATTACATCTGTTTGGGCACTACAGTTCCAGCCATCAAAAATGGTAATTCTATAGTCTCCAGCGGATAAATTGGCAAAAGTGGCCGTTGTTTGAAGTCCGCTGTTGGTACCATCCGTAATTCTATTCAGTTGATACAAATAGTTTCCTGGTCCTTGTCCACCAGCCACATTGTATGCTTCAATAATGGCATCGTTATCGTTGTTACAGGCCAATGGACTCACAATACGAATATTCGCTGTTATATCGATTGGTGGAAGCAAATCTACATCAGTTGTAGATTCACAGCCTCTCCAATCCCTAACATTTACGGTATAGGTGTCTGTTGATAAGTCCTCAAAAACAGGGTTGGTATTTGGGTAATCCACCAAAATAGTTCCATCGGATGCCACCAATTGATATTCATAGGTTCCCCATCCCCCATCTCCAGAAGCTGTAATTTCTCCAAACCCTGGTACGTTGCACGTAACGGGAGATGTCTGTACAGCATCAACAGTTAAAGGTCTGTCCGGTGAACGCACCGTTGTTACATTACTTACCGCGTCACAATAAGGCGTATCCAAAGCTTCAATCCGGACCACCAAATTACCCGCTGGTACATTTTCAATGAGTTCAGGAGAATTGATAGGTGCGTTGGTATCAAAAGTACCCGTTACACCCGTTGTCGTTTCAACTCCTGCATTATCTCTAGAGAATACCTCGTAGTTATATGCACCGCTATAATTGCTGATGTCCAAACTAATGACGCCATCACTACCATTAAAACAGGTTACAGGGTCCACTTCAGCGATCACAGCCTCAATATTGTTATATTCGGGCATATTGATGGTGGTAGTCAAATAGGTACATCCTCCACTGCCCACATCAGTTACCGCGAATATATAATCACCAGGTGTGGAAATATCCCAGCTTACCCTATCGCTTCCACCTGAACTAAGGGCCGGTTCGGAACCTAGCGGTAAAATCTCCACTTCGTAATCTCCGGGCCCTTCATTTATAATGATATCAATAGAGCCTGGATTAACGCCACTTCCTGAAGCATCACAAGAAATTTGATTGACGTTGTAACTGAAGGTAATGTCCGTCGGAGTATTAATGTAGACCGTATCGGTAAGTTCACATCCATTTTGATCTCGTGCCGTTACAATGATAGTCTGATCAGTTCCATTATCAATCACCTCAAAGGTATTGCTTGTCTGGAAGTTGGTTCCGTCAAACTGGGGCGTGCCATCATTCATACTGTATGTGTACAAGCCCGAACCTGTAGGGGTTCCTGTTCCATCTCCATTATCATCGGTATAAATTGTAATGGTCGCTGTACTGAATTGGTTACTGGATGGATTACAGCTAAAATCGGTATTGATTGCATTTACCATCAATTCGCTTGGTTCATCTATGATGATGTCCCCTGAACGGTCGGTACAACCTCTATCGGAAACTGCCTCAACTTGATAGGTATCTGGTAGCAAATCATCAAACACTGGAGACCCTTGTGGCCCTGCAATAATATTTGAAGTTGAACCTTGGTACAACACATAGTTAATAGGCGTATCTGTATCGCTTCCAGGTTGTAGTTCTACGGATATGGTTCCATCATCAGCACCAAAACAGGTTACATCACTACTTGGTGTAGCTGTAATTACTGGTGTGTTTACTGTAGAAACATTTACAATGGCTTCATCTGAACACAAGGGAGCCGTGTTGGAATCTAAATCCGTAACCAAAATGTTGTAGTCCCCTGGCAATACATTAAGGAATACATTGGTTGGTTGAGCAGGCCCAATATTGGCCAACGTACCTGCATCCCTCAATTGGTATTCAAAATTACCGCTACCTCCAGTCGTGTTCACCGTAATCTCTCCATCTCCTGCGTTACAGGTCGGGTATGAGGTAGCGTCAGCACTGATTGCAAAGAAATCAAATACATCTGCTGTCACCGTATTGGTACACCCGTTGCCATCCCTAACCGTGATGACGTAGCTTCCTGGATTGGGCACGATAAAAGTGGTTCCTGTTTGAAAGCCACTTCCAATATCATATTGGAAAGTTTCCTCGGGCAATCCAGAACCTGTTGAAAGTGGCGAAACGATATCAATTTGATAACCGCTTGTCGCTGTACACTGGTTTACTACATCAATTACTGGATTTGGAACTCCTGCTTCTTGTGTCACCGTTAAGGTTGTTAAAGCGGTACATCCATTAGCATCTTGCACATAAAAATCGTAGTCGGCCGAATATGGCCCAGGAATCTCAAACGTGGTTTCGGAAGTAAATGTTGACGGTGCTGGGTCTCCTGTTGGCACATAGGCGTAGTTATACGGACCTGTGCTACCAAAACCTCTTACAGTCACCAAAGCGCCCACATTACAGGTAGCTTCCACAAAATTATCGATAGCAATGGATACTGAACTGATATCTATAAAAGCCAAAGTGCTTCCGCTACATCCGTTGGTGTCGTCGGTAACAATAATTTGGTAGTTCCCTGGTGCCAATCCTGTAAATGTTCCATTATAAGGAATGGTTTCGCCTGTAAATGATGTTGGCCCGGAAACCGTTGCACCAGTATCTGTGTTTTGTAATGTTAGAGTGAAATCACCCGGCGCTGATATACCTGAAACTTCATAATCAATAGCACCACTGCCCGCCACATTACAGGAGGCTGACAAGGACGTTGCTGCTACAGCTACGGGATTAATGGGGCCAATTGGGTCAATCTCTTCGATATAGGTACAGCCATTAGCATCCCTTACCTCAACAAAATAAGTTACTCCAGGCACTACAAGACCGGTTACATCGAAAATATCGTTGCCAGCACCAGTACCCAATGTCCATGATGGATCTCCCACCAATCTGAACTCATACGGTCCTGTTCCTCCCGAGGCCTGAACCCGGTATGGGAATGCAGTATCCGAACAAAGAGCTGGGTCTGCGTCCAATGGAATCAAATCCAACTGGTTCTGGTCGATGACCACTTGGTCGCGGTCTTCACAACCTTGTGCATCCGTAGTAATTACCGTATAGTTTCCTAATGGCAAGTTTGGAAAGTTTACCGTTGTACTTGCAGTACCTGTTGATGATGCTACCGTACCGCCAAATTCATCTACCAAAACATAATCAAATGGAGCCACCCCATTGTTTATGGTGGCAGAAATGGAACCGTTTACAGAACCTGCTGAACAAACCGCATCGATGGGAGTTGCCGTAGCATCCAATGGATCACTTGTTCCAATGGTTACGGTATAGGCAGGGCTCACGCACCCCCTACTATCTCGAATTATGAAACCACCATGGGATCCTGGACCGTATCCGGAAAATATATTTTGTGTACTAAAAGTCGCTCCATTATCATTACTAAACTCATATGGAGGAACACCTTGTGTGGTATCCGGAATCAACTCCACTACCCCGCTGGAATTGTCTCCACATTGGGTATCCGCAGCCACTGCGGTACCAGCGATAGTCTCTGGTGGAGAAATAGTTACCGTATTGGTTTCCGTGGTACATCCCCTCGCATCAGTAATTTGGAACTGGAAGGTGGTGTCCGAAATTATGGAACCATCATTTGGAATATTGTATACAAAGGAATTTCCTGAAATATTATTGTTGTCCGAAGTATATGGAGCGCCATTAATGCTCACTTCATAAATATCATAGTCCCCCGAAGAGGTGTAGCCATTGGTGATGTTCACCTGAATTTGACCGGGAGGGCCTGCACAATCCAGTTCTTGAATCGTAGTCGCATTGGCCATAACTTGTGGCTCGATGGTTGCTGTGACAGTGTCCCTACAATCGTTGGCGTCTATTACCTCAATGGTATATGTGCCTGGGGTAAGTCCTGTAAAACTAGTACTGGCTCCCAAAGCGCCACCGTTGATTCGGTATTGATATGGCGCCAAACCGCCTGAAGCATTCACTGCGAGAGTGGCCGCTGTAAAGTTATCGTAACAAAAGTCCGAAGCACCGCTATCCAAGGTCAAAGTTGGTGCATCCAAACGTGTTAAGGTAAAGCTATCGGTTACGGTACATCCATTGGCATCCGTTACACTAACTTGATAGGCTCCATCTTGCGAAAGATTGGAGAATGTACTACCGTTTTTAGGCCCTCTGGTAGAACCATCAGGCTGGGTAAGGGTATATCTGTTACCACCCCATCCACCTACGGTATTGATACGAATAGCTCCCGTATTACCATTTTGGCAGCTCATTGCCGTAACATCCAAACTAGAAATGGCAAGGGCTGTAGATGGCTCTTCAATGACCAATGTCGCGGTATCGGTACAATTGGTTTCTTCATCGGTAACGGAAATCATATAGCTTCCGGCTGCCAATCCTGTTAACGGAATAATACTATTGTTTTGCCCTGTGAAAACCGTTCCTCCATCAATACTATAACTGTAGGTGGAATTGAATCCATCCACTAAAAATCGTCCTTCACCATCGGAATCACCAACACAAGTAACCACTCGGGTTTGTTGGCCTTGCACACCAATGGAACTAATATCCGTAATGGCATAATTTTCATCGTAAGAACAGCCTTCATCATCGGTTACCCTAAAAGTATAAGTTCCCAAGCCTAGACCAGTGAATGTACTGTTGTTTCCATTGTTCACAACACTTCCCGCCGGGGCTATAATTTCATATGTATACGTTCCCGAACCTCCTGTAACGGTTAAATCCAACGAGGCGGTGGTCGTGATACAATCCAAACTTGAAATGTTGAAATCCAAGTCAGTTGGCTTGTTCAAAGCGTTAAAGACGATATCCGAAAGTGCTTGCACACAGCCATTGGCATCTCGAATCATTGGGGTGTAGGTCCCAACTCCCAAACTTGGGAATACTGGATTGGCACTAAAACCAGCTCCCACGCTGTACTCATAAGGTGCAGTTCCTCCAGCAACTCCTGAAATTGTGATTTGCCCGCCGTTTTCATCTACACAAGTCGGTGCACTATCCGCTGTGGCAGTGGCTGTTATTGTAGATGGTGTACCTATGGTTGCTGTTTGAGGTGTGGTTTCACAAGTAAAAGAATCCTGCTCGTAACGCAATACCACATCATAATTGCCCGGGGCCAAGTTTGAGAACACGTTACTTACTTGGAAAGTAGCACCATTGTCTACACTATAAAGAATTTCGTACCCATAACCACTTGTTACATTTATCGTGATTCTACCATCGTTGGCTCCGCCACAATTGGCATCTTCCTCTGTATAATTGAATACGGGTGGTGGGATATTTTCAACGGCGACTGCAGCGGTTCGCTGACAGCCATTGGCGTCCTCTACCAAAATATTATAGGTGCCAGCAGAAGTTACCGAAAAACTGGATGTACTGGAATATGTAGCACTAAAAGCACCTCCATCCACACTAAATCTATACGGTGCTGTTCCTCCACTGGTAGTTACATTTACATCTACGGAAGTTGCTCCACAACCAAAACTGTCTGATGCCGTTGCCGAAACGGCCAATGGGCTTATTCCTCCTCCAATTACAATGGGGTCTCCATCAATATCAGTGGTAATGGTCTCGGAGCAAGAGTTGGTTTCAACCCTGATGCTATACGTACCAGGACTAACATTGGCGAAAGTATAATTATCGGCTCCATTGGGTCCAAAAGTATCTACCGTAACGCCATTCTTCACCAATCTGTAAGTATAAAAACCAGGAACGCCAGACACATTAACATCTATGCTACCAAGTTCACCGCTACATAAAATATCGTTTGCTGTAACATCTACACTGATGTCCAAATCATCAACAGTGACTTCGTTGGATGGAAACACACAGGCAGTTGCGGATACATTTTTTAATCTAACATAAACCCTGTAATCTCCAGAAGCTGTAATATCAAAGAAAGGAGCATCTTGATAAGGTCCGGCAGCACTGTTCAAACTATACTCGTATCCTGCGGGAACATTGGTAACTTCTACCCTGCCCGGGTTCCCACAGACAATATCTTCTTTGATGAGTTGCGGGTCCAATGGATTCAGGGTTGACTTAAAATAATAATATTGTCCAGAGTTTACTCGAACTCTAAACTCCCCAGCAGATGACAAGTTGAAGGTTGGATCGGTACCAACGGTATTCCAAGTACAAGCACTATTGATGGTAGGACAATCATCCACCACGGTGGGCGCGCAACTGTTGGGGTCTAGCCGCTGCCATTGGTAGGAACTTCCGGATTGACTCAGCGTCAATGTCCTAACATCGCTGGTTCCGCACAAGAAGAATTTTGCCACGGTACTACCATCGTTCGGGCACGTAACCTCCTCGTTCGCTCCATTGATTATGGTAGCGAACATAGGGGGTGTTGCAAAAAGTTCACTTTTTTCGGTAGATGCTTCCGTTTTAGCTACATCGGGAATCTCTTTTAGGGTCTTGGGCTCTGTTCTGTTGGACACCATATTTGTTAGTATCCTTGTAACATTTGTTTTTGCCAATACCGTGGAACCGAAGATTGAAATGAACACCAACAACACGACATATAGCAAATGCCTTGTTTTTTGTGGGAGCATAGGGTTAAGTCTTGTTTGGAAGAATACTCAGATTTGGGACCTTTATATTCTTAAATAGTAATTTTCTTTTCTTATAAAAATTCTGTTTATCTTAATCCACCGGCTTTAAAAAAATGCCGTTCATCCATTAAATCTATTATTTCAACGTAAAATTATGCAAAATAGTCTCTTGTTCCCCTATTTTTTCGTTGTACTGCTTGGTACATCATGCGCTCAAGCGCCAAAAAATGATATAAATTCTCCCGAAACCCTTGATTTTACTGTGGAACTCGTGGTAGATGACCTTCAGAACGCCTGGGGGATGGTTTTCTTGCCCAATGAGGCCATTTTAATCTCGGAAAAGTCTGGAAAGCTTCTTCTTTACCAATCTGGCAACACCAAGGAAATTGAAAATTCACCTGAAGTTTACAACAGAGGTCAAGGTGGATTAATGGATATTGAACTGCATCCCGATTATGATAACAATGGTTGGATTTATTTCTCTTATGCCTCATCTGAAGGAGAGGGCAAAGGTGGTAATACATCCATAATACGAGCCAAGTTATCCAACAATAAACTTGTAAATGTTGAAAAGCTCTACAAAGCATCGCCAAACTCAACACGTGGACAACATTTTGGCTCAAGAATAGAGTTTGATAGAGACAGATACTTGTTTTTTTCCATTGGCGACAGGGGAAATAGGGATGTAAATCCACAGGATATCACCCGCGATGGTGGTAAAATATACCGTTTGCACGATGATGGCCGTATTCCTGAAGACAATCCATTTGTGGATAAAAGCGGGGCGAAAAAAGCGATCTACAGCTATGGACATCGAAACCCACAAGGTTTGGCTCTACATCCAAAAACAGGAGTGCTTTGGGAGCACGAACACGGCCCAAGGGGCGGGGATGAAATCAATATCATACAAAAAGGAAAAAATTACGGATGGCCCGTAATCACCTACGGTATTAATTACAGCGGTACTGAAATCACCGATGAAACCTCACGGCCCGGTATGGAGCAGCCGCTGCATCAGTGGACACCATCCATTGCTCCCTCGGGAATGACGTTCGTTACTTCCGGTAAGTATCCCAAATGGCAAGGCAACTTATTGGTCGGCTCTTTGGCTTTTCAATATTTGGAGCGACTGGAGCTAAACGAAAACCAAGTGACCTATCGAGAAAAGTTGCTGGATGGCATGGGTCGTGTTCGCAATGTACGTCAAGCACCCGATGGTTTTATCTATGTAAGTATTGAGGGGAAAGGTATTTACCGCTTAGAGCCGAAATAATAAGGTATTCACTTATTTCAAAGCATCTACGGCCAACTTTACCGAACCATATTTTTTGAGCGCTTTTTCTGCTTCGTCATAGCCCAATCCAAGTTCTTCCATAATATATCGTGTGCCCCTATCCACCAATTTGGTATTGCTCAATTGCATATTCACCATTTTGTTTCCTTTGACCCTGCCCACACGGATCATCAAAGCGGTAGAAATCATATTGAGCACCAGTTTTTGACTGGTTCCACTTTTCATACGCGTACTTCCGGTTAAAAATTCGGGTCCTACGTTCACTTCAATGGGAATATCGGTTGATTGGGCCAAAGGTGAGCCTGGATTGTTAGTTATTCCCGCCGTTAAGATACCATTGGCCTTTGCATCTGCAATCCCTCCCAATACGTAGGGTGTTGTGCCCGAAGCTGCTATGCCCACCAAAACATCATTAGGATTGATATCGTATTCTTGAAGGTCCTTCCAAGCTTGCTCCGTATCATCTTCTGCATTCTCGACCGCCTTGCGAATCGCCTGATCACCTCCTGCAATTAATCCAATTACTCTATCGTGTGGCATTCCAAACGTAGGTGGAATTTCCGAAGCATCCAATATGCCCAATCTTCCGCTGGTTCCAGCTCCTATATAAAACAGCCTTCCTCCTTTATCAAAACGCTTGGCCATTTCATCAACAACTTGGACAACCTGAGGCAATACCTGCTCAACAGCTTCCGCCACTTTCTTATCCTCATTGTTGATATGGGTCACAATATCCAAAGTATCCATTTCATCCAACCCATCATAGTGGGATGGTTCCTCAGTAATCTTAATGTGCTTTTGTACCACTATATTATAATATTTGTATGTTCAAATTTTTGAATGCATCAAGTTTTGAATCCCAAGGCTCCAATTCCGTTATCATGGTATTGATTATGTTTAGATCGCAAGTTTTAAAGCGATGCTGGGAATTCAGCTTCTCCGAAATACATAAAAGTACGGCTTTCTTAGAGGCATTGATAACGGCCTTTTTGGTCTGTACTACATCCCAATCAAATTCAGTTAATCCAAATTCGGTATCAACATAGCCTGTTCCTATAAAGCTATAATCCACTTTTATCTGTGACAATGCATTGATGGTACTGGAGCCCATAGCTATTTGCGACCCCTTTGAAAGTGTACCTCCAATAAAAATTGTTTCTACATTTGGTTTGCGCAGTAATTCCATAGCTACGGGAAGGCTCAAGGTAAAACAGGTAAGCTTTAGATTTACAGGTAATAACCGTGCCAATTCCAGACAAGTTGTTCCCCCATCAATAAGAACAACACTATTGTTTTTAAGGAGGCCCACCGCCTTTTTGGCGATAGCTATTTTCTTGTCTTGTGCATAAACATTGCTTTGTTGAGGGCTGTGATTGGCAAACCCCAAAGAAACGGCACCCCCATGCACTTTGACCAACAAATTTTCCGCATCCAGTTCCTTAACGTCTCGCCTCACGGTATCAATGGAAACTTCAAGTTTCTCGGCCAAATCCGTAAGCAACACTCTGTTGTGCAGCTCCACTTCGTTGAGTATGGAATGCTGTCTTTCTTCTTTAAGCATATTCTATCCTTTTCATATGATTTCAAAAGTAGAAAACAATTCAAAATAACGCCTTCTGGTTTGATTGCAATGTTAACTTTTCTTTAAAAAAGCATAAAGCAGCAAATATATTGCAAAAAACAGCAATTTTACATTATATTTGTCTCGATTAACATCTAAACATCGATAAATAATGCAAGAATTAGCCGATAATCTATTAAAAAGAGAGGTCTTGGACACCGAAATGGTGAAGTTCGAAAAAATCGACACCCATATTTACCAAGACGCTCAAAGTGCATCATGGTATGTTGCCAATGAAATTGCAAGTCTGATCAAACAAAGACAAGAAGAAGGCAAAAAGGCAGTTCTTGGGTTGGCAACAGGCTCTACGCCGACCAAGGTGTACGATTACTTGGTTCAGTTTTATAAAGAAGGTAGGCTTAGCTTCAAAAATGTAGTCACTTTCAACTTGGACGAATATTTCCCGATGGACCCAGACTCCATCCATAGCTATGTTCGCTTCATGAACGAACACTTGTTTGACCATATTGATATTGAACCTCATAATGTTCATATTCCAGATGGGAGTTTGCCCAAGGAAGAAATCAGAAAGTATTGCTTGGATTATGAGGAGAAAATAAAAAATGTCGGAGGTATTGATATTCAGATTCTAGGTATTGGAAGAACCGGGCATATCGGTTTCAACGAACCTGGCTCCTCCCTAAACAGCAAAACCCGATTGGTTCGCTTGGACCGTGTAACACGCCTTGATGCTGCAAGTGATTTCTTTGGCGAAGAAAATGTTCCTAGAAGAGCCATCACTATGGGTGTCGGTACCATAATGGACGCCAAGAGAATAATTATTATGGCCTGGGGGGAAGGAAAAGCCCCTATTGTGCGACAGGCAGTGGAAGGCGAAATAAAGGAATCCGTTCCTGCAACTTTTTTACAGCATCATACCAATTGTGATTTTGTCCTTGACGGAGCAGCATCTTCCTACCTGACAAGAATAAAAACGCCATGGTTGGTAACCGAGTGTGATTGGGATGAAAAACTCATCAAAACCGCATCAATTTGGCTATCCGAAAAACTGGACAAGGCCATCTTAAAATTGACCAACGAAGATTATAATGAATATGGTATGGGCAGCCTGATTGCCGAGGTAGGCTCCGCAGAGCAAATCAATCTATCGGTATTTAACCAATTGCAACGCACAATTACAGGCTGGCCAGGTGGAAAACCAAATGCTGATGACAGTCAAAGACCCGAAAGAGCACAACCCCACCCTAAGACCTCATTAATTTTTAGTCCTCACCCCGATGATGACGTGATTTCAATGGGAGGCACTTTATTGCGATTGGTGGACCAAGGACACAATGTGCACGTAGCGTATCAAACTTCGGGTAATATTGCAGTTTTTGATGATGAAGTAATACGATTCCTTGATTTTGCCACCGATGTTCAAAAAGACAACAAGGACCTCAAAAAGAGGTTTAAAGAGGTGCGTGAGTTTCTGGCCAACAAAAAACCGGGAGAATTGGACAGTCCCGAAGTACAGTATTTTAAAGGATTGATAAGAAAAGGGGAAGCCTTGGCCGCTTGTCGCTATTGTGGTGTGAAGGAGGAAAATGCACATTTTCAGAACCTGCCATTCTATGAAACAGGTGCCGTTAGGAAGAAACCGCTTTCTGACAAAGATGTTCAAATCACCTATGATTTGCTGAACAAACTAAAACCGCATCAAATCTTTGCCGCAGGTGACCTTTCCGACCCTCATGGTACACACAGAGTTTGTTTGGATGTAATCTTTAAAGCCATTGAACGCTTGGTGGATGAAGGCTCGGATTGGATAAGAAACTGCTACGTTTGGTTGTATAGAGGTGCATGGCAGGAATGGGACATTGCAGATATGGAAATGGCCGTACCGATCGGACCAAAAGATATGGACAGAAAAATCAACGCCATATTCAAACACCAATCCCAAAAGGACAGTGCCATGTTCCCTGGAAACGACGAAAGGGAATTCTGGCAACGTGCAGAACAAAGAAACAAGGATACAGCGAATAGATATAATGCACTAGGAATGGCAGAGTACGAAGCCATGGAAGGTTTTGTACGGTACCATTTCTAAAAAAACAACATTTCATTTTAAGTTGTTAGTTGTTTAATTAATCTCGAAAAGGCCTACATTTAGTGCATACGTAGGCCTTTTTTCTTTTATGTGCTTCCGTTAAAAAACATAAAACTTGACCGTAAACCAAAGTGATGTTACCTAATTAGCTTGAACTTCCCGATATTTCAACCAACAAAAACCAATACTGAAAATTAAAACCACAAATGAACGTAGCTCCGAAAGATAAAAACGCATGGCTGTGGATTCCATTTTTATATTTTACCCAAGGGATTCCCTACATTTTGGTGGTAACGGTCTCCGTAATCATGTACAAAAGATTGGGCATTGGCAATGCCGAAATAGGATTGTACACGAGTTGGCTGTACTTGCCTTGGGTCATCAAACCCTTGTGGAGTCCCATTGTTGACCTTAACGGCACCAAAAGAAAATGGTTTTTGGGCATGCAATTGGTGGTTGCCCTCGCATTTTTGGGCATCGGCCTCTTTCTACCTTCAAATTCCTTCTTTATCATAACGCTGGCGTTCTTTTGGATGGCTGCATTCGCCTCCGCCACCAACGATATAGCTTCGGATGGGTATTATATGATAGGCCTCACCCAAAAAAAGCAATCCTTTTTCATTGGCCTTCGTAGTACTTTTTATCGATTGGCGATGGTAACAGGCCAAGGGCTTTTGGTGATTTTTGCTGGTTTTCTTGAGAATAAATACGGTGACAACACCAAAGCATGGTCAGTAACCATGATCAGTGCAGCGGTATTAATGCTTGCCCTAACGGTATCCAACTTTTTTACTGCTCCCAAGTTTGAAGAAACAACCACCGAACCCAAGGAAAAACCAGCAGGATTCTTCGAAGTATTTGCCACTTTTTTCAAGAAACATCAAATCGGAGTCGCCCTTTTGTTTGTATTAACGTATAGACTGGGGGAATCCCAATTGGTGAAAATGGCCTCTCCTTTTTTGTTGGATGAGCTGGAAGTAGGCGGATTGGCTTACTCCACCGAAGCCGTGGGCACTATTTATGGTACCGTGGGCGTAATTATGCTGTCACTCGGAGGAATCCTTGGGGGAATATTGATTTCCCGAGATGGACTTAAAAAATGGATGTTGCCCATGTTACTTGCGCTCAATTTGCCCAATGCACTGTATGCGATTTTGGCCGTGACGCAAACCACCAGCATATATGCCGTGGTCGGTACCGTAGTGCTTGAACAATTTGGGTACGGTTTCGGCTTTGCCGCTTTTATGATGTACCTTATTTATGTGGCCGAAGGAGCCTCCAAAACATCCCACTACGCTATCGCCACAGGTTTTATGGCCTTGGGTATGATGCTACCCGGAATGTTGAGCGGATACATACAAGAATGGTTAGGCTACGATGGCTTCTTTATTTGGGTGGTTATTGCCGCTTTACCTGCTTTTTTGGTCCTTCGCTATTTAAAGTATCCTGCAGATTACGGTAAAAAAACGGTTGAATCCAATGACTAAAATTCATCAAACTTATACACTTCCAAAAGAAACCCTGACTTTAAAACAGAAAGTGGGGCAATTGTTCATGCCAGCTGTTTTTATCAACGACACAGAGGAAGAAGTGCAGCAGATGGAGAAGCTCATCAAAGAACAGCATGTGGGTTCCATTTGCTTTTTCCACAGCAGGGCCAGTGCCGCCACCAATTTTGAAGGGAAGAAGAAAATTGTGCACAACGAAAAAAGCTACGATCGTCTGTTGGAGTTGATTACCCGGTATCAAAAAGCTGCCACTACACCTTTACTTGTTGCTATTGATGCCGAATGGGGACTTGCCATGCGCATAGAAAACACGCCGCAATACCCTTATGCCATTACTTTGGGCGCCTTGACCAGCAATAATGACCTAATTTATAAAGTGGGCAAAGCTATTGGAAACGATTGCAGGCAAGCAGGAATTCAATGGAATTTGGGACCCGTGGTCGATATCAACAACAATCCGGAAAACCCTGTAATTGGATACCGTTCTTTTGGGGATGATAAAAATAGTGTGACCCACAAAGCAGGAGCATTCCTAAAAGGAATGGCAAAGAGTGGAACCCTAAACTCCATTAAGCATTTTCCAGGGCACGGCGATACCGCAACGGACTCCCATTTAGGTTTGCCCGTAATCGACAAATCTTTGGAGGAACTTATGGAGAATGAGTTATTTCCTTTTCAAAAACTGATTAAAGCAGGAGTAGATTCAGTAATGGTAGGACACCTGCTTTTGCCTCAGTTGGATTCAGAAAATCCATCCACCACCTCATCAAGAATCATTACAGACCTTCTCCGAAAGCAATTAGGTTTTAAAGGGGTTGTAATTTCTGATGCATTGAACATGCATGCAGTGTCCAAAAAATTCCCTCAAAAAGGAGCCTTGGAAAAAGCAGCCTTTACTGCGGGTATGGACGTGCTATGTTTTAGTGAACATGTAGCTGAAGGTGTTGAACAGATTTTGACAAATGCTTCAGAAGAAAGAATTCAAGAAAGTTTTGAACGAGTCTGGAAGTTAAAACACAAAGTGTTTTCCGAAAAAACGCCTACCAGTGATGCTGGTCTTGATGAAAACTCCAAATTGAACCGCAAAATTGCAGCACAAAGCATCACGGAATTGTATGGCAACACATCAATCGTGGAGCAAATAAAATCTTCTGGTTTTTTGAATGTTTCCGTGAATTCCGGCAAGAAAAATAGCTTTTCGGAACAAATTTCATCCAATTTTGGGTCAAAAGAGGTTAATTTGGATGCTGCCTTAGCATCTGACAACCAAAATCTTGTATTGAGCATCTTCCCTCCTGCCGTCAAGCCCAAAGATCGGTTCGGTTTTGATGAAAAAACATTGTCCTTAATCCATAAATTGGTTGGGAAGAAAAATACATTGATCTATCTTTTTGGAAATCCCTACGTGCTGGATGTTTTAAAGTTGAAGTCCGTTTCAAATGTTGTGCTGGTGTATCAAGATTTTCCAGAGTTTCAGGAAGTTGCTTTCGATCATTTTTCTGTTACAATTGAAGCTAAAGGGGAACTCCCTATCCAACTAAAAACCTTTCAACCATGAGTGTTTATAAAGTCTTGGGGTTAATGTCTGGAACCTCTCTCGATGGGTTGGACATCGCCTATTGCCATATTTGGAAAGAAGATGGAAAATGGAGTTTTTCCATAAAAGAAACTGCCGAAATCGATTATTCCGATGAAATGCGGGAATACCTCAAAAACGCGATTCATCTTTCCGAAGAAGAACACGAACAACTGCACAAGGATTATGGAATTTGGTTGGGACAACAATCCAAAATATTTATAGATGAGTTGGACGAAGAGGTTGATTTTATCGCTAGTCACGGTCACACATCACATCATCGACCAAAAGAAAATATCACTTTTCAACTGGGTGATGGACAACTCTTGGCAAATACTTCTGGAAAACAGGTGGTATGTGATTTCAGGACGAAAGATGTGTCCCTAAAGGGACAAGGTGCCCCCTTGGTACCCATTGGCGATAAATTGTTGTTCCGTGCATATGATTTTTGCTTGAATTTGGGTGGAATCAGCAACATCTCTTTTGATAAAAACGGGGACCGCATTGCCTACGATATTGGGTTGGCCAATATGCCCTTGAATTACATCACCCATAAAATGGGACTGGCCTATGATGATGAAGGGAAACAGGCCCGCTCGGGAAAATTGGACCATACCCTCCTCCAAAGACTCAACAATTTGGAGTATTATGGTCTGCCCTATCCCAAATCCACGGGTTACGAATGGTTTACTTCGGAGATTGTTCCCATGATCGAAGCATCGCAGATTTCCAATGAAGATTTGTTGCACACTTTTATCCATCATAATTGCGAACAGATTGCATTGTCGGTACAAAAACACAAAAACAAAGATAAGCCCAAGAGTAAGTTACTTGCTACCGGTGGAGGCGCACTCAATCAATTCTTTATAGATACCCTTCAAGATAAATTAGGGACGAGTATTGAAGTTGTAGTGCCAAACAAAACCTTGATTGCCTACAAAGAAGCTCTTGTTTTTGCATTAATGGGCGTACTCCGTTTGGAGGGGAAAACCAACGTGCTGAAATCAGTTACAGGTGCCACTTCCGATTCGTGTAGTGGCGAAGTGTTTTTTCCTGAAACCAATTAAGTTGTGACCACTCGCTTTCTTTTGGGTTTGTTCACCAAAAGAAAAATAGTCAACGCGCACAGTCCACAAATCGCCAAACCTGCAAATAACGGCCAAACGGAATCTTTTACAAACTCACCGATAAAGGTTGCGATGGGTATGGAAAGTAATGTGGACACAAACCCATTAATAGCCGCTCCGATTCCTGCAATATGACCGATAGGCTCCATGGCGATGGAACGGAAGTTCCCCCACATAAATCCAAGGCAGAAAAACTGGATGGACAAAAATCCGACCAATACATAAATGCTCGGGTTAGGGGTATTGAGAAAAACAATGGAGTAGGTAAGTGCAACAACGCAAAATACAATGGTTGCCATTAAAGACAGTCTTCGCATTCCAAAATGCATTACCAAGGTTCCATTTAAAAAAGTTGAAAGCCCAATAGAAACAGCAAGTCCCGCAAAGATGTACGGAAATATTTCTTTGAGGGCATATTGATCTTCAAAAATATGCTGGGCAGAACTCAGGTATACCAAAAATGCGCCGGTTACCAATCCCGATGTCAATGTAAAGGCAACCGTCTCCCTATATTTTACAAACTCTTTAACACCATCAACAAAAACGTGTCTCGTAAAGGGGATTTTATATTCAGGATGAAGTGTTTCTTTTTGTCGCTTCCAAAACCATACGGCAACCACCAGCACAAAGAACATTTGTACATAAAAAATGGCTTGCCAACCCGCAGCATCCAAAATCAATTTTCCTATGGCAGGAGCAACAACGGGCACTAGAATAAAAAATGCAACTACGAAAGACATTACCTTGGCCATATAATCCCCCTCATACGTGTCTCGAATAATGGATATGGAAATGGTTCGAGGTGCAGAGAGCCCGATTCCCTGTAAAATTCTACCAATTACCATAATCTCCAAGGATGGCGCATATAAACAGATGATACTTGCCAGTAAAAAGATGATAAAACCGATGTATACAACCGGCTTACGTCCAAAACTGTCCGATATGGGCCCAAAGAACAATTGCCCTACGCCAAGTCCCAAGAAAATCATGGTAACCAATAATTGATTATCCGTAGGGTCGGTGCTATCAATGGCCACCCCAATATTGGAAATTGCGGGCAAAATGGCATCAATGGCCAAGGCTACGATGGACATCAAAGCGGCCATCATGGCCACAAACTCAAAGTTGGGTTTCTGATTTAACTTTTGCATCAGGCAAAATTAGGCATACCCGATGGACCAATAAAGCTTTTAAGAAAGGTTTAATGATAAGAAAACATTTACAACGTTATAGTTAGGGTTTTTAGCAGCTTATCACCACCCAATAGGTTCAAAAATTCAGATAATCCTATCTTTAAAGATAAATTAACCGAACAATGAAACAATTAAAAACCTTAGTGGTCGGATGCGGCAATATGGGAACTTCGCACGCTCGTGCCTATCACCAATTGGATGGATTTGAAATAGTGGGATTGGTAAGTAGAGGTGCCAAAAGTAGGGAGCACCTTTCCCAAGAATTGGATGGAGCACCTACTTTTTCGGATTATGCCGAAGCATTGAAAACAACTCGACCCGATGTTGTCTCTATAAACACATACCCGGACACGCATTACAACTATGTAAAAATGGCCCTTGTGGCCAATGCTCATGTCTTTGTGGAAAAACCATTGGCCTTGACCGTGGATGAGGCACAAACATTGGTTGACCTAAGTCATAAACATGAGCTTAAAATGGTAGTGGGTTATATTTTGCGAGTGCACCCTACGTGGTCCAAGTTTACAGAAATGGCACAGACCTTGGGCAAACCCCTGGTGATGCGAATGAACCTGAACCAACAAAGCTCGGGGGAGCAGTGGTACACCCACAAACAGTTGATGCAATCCATGTCGCCCATTGTGGACTGTGGCGTGCATTATGTGGATGTGATGTGTTCCATGACCCGTTCCAAACCCATCAGTGTTTCTGCCATTGGCGCACATTTATCAGATGAAGTGGATTCCGATATGTACAATTATGGACAGCTACAGGTACGTTTTGAAGATGGTTCCGTAGGTTGGTACGAAGCAGGTTGGGGACCCATGATGAGCGAAACCGCATTTTTCATAAAAGATGTTATTGGTCCCAAGGGCTGTGTTTCCATTAGCGATGCGGACAAAGGCGCATCTGAAGATATTGAGGGGCATACCAAAACCGGAAGTTTAAAATTGCACCATAGCCAACTCGACACCGATGGAAATTTCGTCAAAAAAGATGAAATCATCAGTACTTCTGATGAACCCGACCATGACGGACTTTGCTTGTTGGAACAGGAATATCTGTTGGATGCCATAGTGAACGACCGAGACCTCTCCCATCATTTAAATGATGCCGTCAACAGTCTTAAGATTGTATTGGCTGCGGATGAATCCGTTAAAACGGGGAAAACGGTGATGTTATAGGCAAACTGTCAGGTCGAGTCCTTCGGCCACGCTCAGGATAAACTAAAGTCGAGACCCTTTTTAAAATACTTTGCTATGTTTGGTGTCAGGTCGAGTCCTTCGGCCACGCTCAGGATAAACTAAAGTCGAGACCCATTTTAATATACTTTGCTACGTTTGATGTCAGGTCGAGCGCAGTCGAGACCCACCAAATCATGAAACTATAAATGCACTGACGGATTAACCTACACGGGGATTACAGGTAATATGGACCGTAGGTTCGCCGAACATCAAAACGGAACGAACAAAATGGCTTTCACCTATCGAAGAAGACCTGTTCAGCTTATCTTTCAACAAGAATTCAATGATGTTTTGCAAGCCATCAGTTTTGAAAAGAGAATAAAGAAATGGAGCGCCAAAAAGAATTTTGCTCTTGCTGCGGGCGATATGGACCTGTTGCAAATATTATCGGAGGGCAGAAATGCTTCACACCATAAGTTTAATCCAAACCAAGATTGAGGTCTCGACTGCGCTCGACCTGACAAACCTCAATTCGTGTCAAACCTTCACCCTTCACCATATAACTTTTACCTTTTGTTTACAACGGAATATTCCCATGCTTCTTCCAAGGGGTTTGCACGGTTTTTTTCTCGAGCATAGCAAAAGTCTTCAATAGTTTGCTACGGGTATCTTTGGGAAGAATAACCTCATCGATAAATCCACGTTTTGCAGCACGGTAAGGATTGGCAAACTTATCGGCATATTCGTTTTCTTTCTCTTTTAATTTAGCTTCGGGGTCATCAGCAGCAGCAATCTCCTTTCTAAAAATAATTTCACTGGCACCCTTCGCCCCCATCACTGCGATTTCAGCACTTGGCCAAGCAAAATTAAAGTCGGCACCAATATGCTTGGAATTCATCACATCGTAGGCACCGCCATAGGCTTTACGGGTAATTACCGTAACGCGTGGCACAGTGGCTTCACTCAAAGCGTAGAGTAATTTTGCTCCGTGCATAATAATTCCACTCCACTCTTGGTCCGTTCCGGGCAAGAATCCGGGAACATCAACCAACACGAGCAAAGGAATATTGAAAGAATCACAAAAACGGGTAAACCGAGCAGCCTTTCGGGAACTTTTCACACCCAACACCCCAGCCAAGAACATAGGCTGGTTGGCAATTATCCCAACACTTCGCCCGCCCAATCTAGCGAAACCTGTAATAATGTTTTCAGCATAATCCTTATGAATCTCATAAAACGAATCGCCATCAATAATACCATTGATCACATCGTGCATATCGTAAGGCTTGTTGGGATTGTCAGGAACAATGCCAGACAATTCATCCCGCGTCTCATCTCCAAGTTCATAAGGCAACACCGGTGTTGTTTCCTTATTGTTTTGGGGCAGATAGTCCAACAAGTTTCGAATATCATCCAAACAAGTGGCATCATTGGCAGAAGTTTTATGGGCAACCCCAGATTTTACAGCATGGGTACTTGCACCTCCCAACTCTTCCGAAGTAACTGTTTCGTTGGTCACGGTTTTCACCACATTCGGTCCCGTAACAAACATATAGCTGGTTTCTTCCACCATTATAATGAAATCTGTCATCGCCGGAGAATACACCGCTCCCCCTGCACAAGGTCCCATAATGGCCGAAATTTGAGGTATAACCCCCGAAGCCTGCACATTGCGGTAAAAAATATCGGCATATCCACCCAAAGATTTCACTCCCTCTTGAATTCGGGCACCCCCAGAATCGTTAAGACCTATTACAGGCGCACCAACCTTCATGGCCAAATCCATCACCTTACAGATTTTTTCGGCATGGGTTTCGGAAAGTGCTCCCCCGAAAACCGTAAAATCCTGCGCATACACATATACCAATCTTCCATTTACGGTTCCATAGCCTGTTACCACACCATCGCCATAATACATTTCTTTGTCCATACCAAAATCGGTGGTGCGGTGGGTCACCAAAATGCCCATTTCCTCAAACGAACCTTCGTCCAAAAAGTAAAGTACCCTTTCGCGAGCAGTCAACTTTTTCTTTTGATGTTGCTTTTCAATACGTTTTTCGCCTCCACCCAAGTGGGCTTGAGCAATTTTTTCCTGTAGTGCTTTTATTTTGGGATCCATAGGATTCAATTTGAAGGTAATCGTACTATTTTTTTGTCTTCCAGAAATTGATAAAGGGCAATCATTGCTGCAACTTCTGCTCCGTTGGCCGTTTGCTCCTTGATTTTTTCCGGAGAATAATAATTCTTCACAAAGTGGGTGTCAAAATTCCCAGATCGGAACGCTTCATGGGCAAACACAAAACTTCCAAAAGGCAAGGTGGTCTGCACTCCTTTTACTTTATAATTTTGAATGGCATCAAGCATTAGCTCTATGGCCTCCTCGCGGGTTTTACCATAGGTAATCAACTTGGACAGCATGGGATCATAGTAAATGGGGATATCCATTCCTTCCTTAAAGCCGTTGTCCACACGAATTCCATTTCCGACAGGCAATTGATAGGTTTCCAAGTTGCCCACACTAGGCAAGAAATCGTTCAGCGGGTCTTCGGCATACACCCGAAGCTCAACGGCATGACCATTAATTGTAAGATCTTCCTGTTTCATGGGAAGTTCTTCTCCGCGGGCCACCTTTATCTGCAATTCTACCAAATCTACACCCGTAATCAATTCGGTAACAGGGTGCTCTACTTGGAGACGGGTGTTCATTTCCAAAAAATAGAAATTGAGGTCGGCATCCATCAAAAACTCGACGGTACCAGCACCAACATAATCACAAGATTTGGCCACTTTGCAGGCTGCGACGCCCATTTCTTCACGCAATTCGGGCGTTAAAATCGATGAAGGAGCCTCTTCCACCACTTTTTGGTGACGCCTTTGCACGCTGCATTCCCTCTCAAAGAAATGTAGCACATTACCGTGCATATCGGCCATTACCTGCACCTCGATGTGCCTAGGTGATGTTACATATTTTTCCACAAAAACAGAACCATCACCAAAAGCAGAAGTAGCTTCGCTGATGGCGCGCTTCATTCCGGATTCCAAATCTCCTTCTTTTTCCACGATTCGCATTCCCTTACCGCCACCACCAGCAGAAGCCTTTATCAAAACAGGATAACCGACTTCATTGGCAATTTCATGGGCCTTGGCCACATCGGAAATAGCTTCATCAATACCGGGCACCATAGGAATATCGTAGGCTTTCACAGCTTCTTTGGCTGCCAACTTGCTCCCCATGATCCGAATGGCCTTGGATTTTGGACCAATAAATGTGATACCACTTTTTTCGACAGCTTCCGCAAAGTCCGCGTTTTCACTCAAAAACCCATAACCTGGATGAATTCCGTCAACATGGAGTCTTTTGGCCACCTCAATAATTTTGTCCCCTCGCAAATATGATTTATTGGAAGGCGCTTCGCCAATACAAACCGCTTCGTCAGCTAATTGCACATGGGGGGCATTCCTGTCCGCTTCCGAATAAACGGCCACGGTCTTAATACCCATCTTTTTTACGGTCTTTATGACCCTGACCGCAATTTCGCCTCGATTGGCGATCAATATTTTTTTCATGGTGTTCTATTGAAATTCAATCAACAATTGTTTCTTGTCAACGGCATCACCTTTCGATACACCTATCTTTTTGATTACACCGTTTCTTGGGGAAGTTATAATGTTCTCCATCTTCATGGCTTCCAGGATAAGTAATTGGTCTTCCTCATTGACTTCTTGTCCTTCCTCCACCAAAATATCCAAAATCAATCCCGGCATAGGTGCAGTGATAGAGTCTATATTTTTTCCGCCATTGGTGGCAAAGCCCATTTTTTGGATAAGCTCATCCAATGGGGTCTGAATCAAGGCTTGGTACTCACTCCCGTTAATACTTACGGTGTAGGTTCCTTTATTAAAGTCGGAATCCAAAATCTTTACATGGTACGATGCACCATCCTTTAAAAAATGATAGGCATCAGTACCCGTTTTAATCAAATCCAACGAAGAAATAGTGTCCTTGGAAAGTTTAAAGTCAAAGCCATCGCCAACCTTGACCGAATAAGATTCATTCATATAAAAATTTTCCATTGGTTAGCTTGATAAATATAAGGGTATTGCATTAAAATAACACAAAGCTAAACCCTTAAACTGGTAAAAATTATGACATCGATCATTCATTATTTGGTAGATGATTACTAATTATGTTGTATCATAACAATGCACTAGATATAATCATTTGTTTATTTTTGAAGACAAATTTTGAACTATGTTGATTCTAGGGATTGCCGGAGGCACAGGGTGCGGAAAAACAACGGTAGTAAACCAAATTGTTGAGCAATTGCCTAAAGACGAGGTTGGTGTAATCTCGCAGGATTCCTACTATAACGATCTTTCCCACATGAGCCGTGAAGAAAGGACGAAAATTAATTTTGACCACCCCAATTCCATTGACTTCAATCTATTGATTGAGCATATTGACCAGTTAAGGGAAGGAAAGACCGTGGACACTCCTATTTATTCCTTTGTAGAGGAAACACGGATGAAGGAAACCATTCCCACGCCACCCCGAAAGGTGATGATAGTGGAGGGAATTTTGGTGCTGAGCAATCCTAAATTGAGGGATATGTTCGATATAAAAATATTTGTACATGCCGATTCGGACGAACGTTTGATAAGAAGGTTGCAGCGGGATACCAAGGAGCGTGGTCACGATTTGGACAAGGTACTCACAAGGTACCAAACCGCGGTAAAACCAATGCACCTTCAATTTATTGAGCCTTCGAAGGAGTTTGCGGACATCATTATACCAAACAATCGATACAATACGGTTGCCGTCGATGTTGTCCGAACCATTATCAACAACAATCTTACATAAAATGGGTCTTAAGGAGTTAAGAAAAAAGAAATGGTTCAAGATTATGACCAACACCTATATTTTGGTGCTGACCATTTTTGTGATTTGGATGGCGTTTTTTGACACGAACTCCCTAATGATTCATTTGGAGTTGGAAAATGAAATAGATAAGTTGGAAAAGGAAAAAGAGTTCCTTAAAAGTGAGATTGCAAAGGACAAGGAAATCTTGGAAAAAATGTCCGATGAAAGGGAGCTGGAAAAGCTGGCCCGCGAAAAATATTATATGAAAAAGGACAATGAAGAAATATTCCTGATTGAATATGAAGATAGCCTAAAGAACAAACAAGATGAATAATACCAACCTATTTCAAGAGTTTCCTGAAGTTTCCGCTAAACAATGGAAACAAAAAATTCAAATGGACCTCAAAGGTGCCGATTACAACGAAACCTTGGTTTGGGAATCTTTGGAAGGCATCAATGTTAAACCCTTTTACCATCAAGAAGACCTAAAGAACATTCCAACTTATTCCTTGCCCAAAGACCACAATTGGTCGGTAGGTCAATCCATTTATGTCGGTGATACTCAAAAAGCCAATGCGAAAGCCTTCGAAATCTTGGAAAAAGGCGCAGAAAGCTTGATTTTCACCATTCCGAATGAGGAAACCGATTTTGAAGCATTGTTCGAGGGTATCAATCTGGAAGGACTGGAACTCTACTTCGATTTTGAGTTTTTGGCCTTGGAACCCATCAAAAAATTGGTATCCCTTCTCAAAGACAAAAAAGCAAAAGCCCATTTGAATATTGACATCATCGGACATTTGGCCAAAGATGGCAACTGGTACCATGATTTGAAAAAGGACCATGAGATATTGACCGAATTGGTTTCATTGGGCACTTTGGACATATCAATTATTGGAGTTGACCTGTCCCTTTATCAAAATTCAGGAGCCAATATGGTGCAACAATTGGCCTATGGTTTGGCGCATGCCAATGAATATCTCAACCATCTTATCACTTCGAGCGCAGTCGAGAAGTCTTTTCCCATCGCCTTTAAAGTAGCCGTGGGAAGCAACTATTTCTTTGAAATAGCCAAAATCAAAGCGCTGCGATGGTTATGGAAAAGTCTGGCAGCGGAATATGGAATCAAAAGTAATTGTACAATTTTGGCCGTGCCCTCAAAACGAAACAAAACACTGTACGACTATAATGTGAATATGCTCCGCACCACCTCCGAATGTATGTCGGCAGTTTTGGGTGGAGCAGACACCGTTTGCAATTTGGCTTACGATGCCATTTACCATAAAGACAACGAATTTGGTGAGCGTATTGCACGCAATCAACTATTGCTTTTAAAAGAAGAAGGCTACTTTATCGAAGCTTCACAATTTGCTAATGGCACTTATTATATTGAATCACTCACAAATCAACTCGCGGAAAAAGCCTTGGTGCTTTTTAAGCAGATTGAAAAAGCAGGGGGTTTTCTGGACAGTTTAAAAAAAGGGATGGTTCAACGAAAAATAAAGGAAAGCGCTGAAAAGGAACAACAACTTTTTGATGAAGGCAAGATAGTTTCACTAGGAACCAACAAATATCAGAATCCACAAGATAGGATGAAGGATAATCTGGAACTCTACCCCTTTGTAAAAACCAAAGCGCGGAAAACAATCATTGAGCCGATAATCGAAAAAAGATTGGCCGAAGCATCCGAACAAAAAAGATTGAACGATGAGTAGAAAAGACCTTCAACATTTGGAATTAAGTTCAAAGTTAGGAGTTCAGAGTTCAGAGTTGAATGAAACTCATAACTCAAAACCCATAACTCATAACTATAGCCACGCCAACTTTGCTGCGGGTATTTCCCCATTTCTTCGTGGCCCCTACTCCACCATGTACGTTAGCAGGCCTTGGACCATACGTCAATACGCAGGTTTTTCCACTGCTGAGGAAAGCAATGCGTTTTACCGACGAAACTTGGAAGCGGGACAGAAAGGGCTTTCCGTAGCATTTGACCTCCCCACCCACCGTGGTTACGACTCGGACAACGACCGCGTAGTCGGGGATGTGGGCAAGGCAGGAGTTGCTATAGATTCCGTTGAGGACATGAAAATCCTGTTCAATGGTATTCCTTTGGACAAAATGTCCGTTTCCATGACCATGAACGGTGCCGTAATTCCAATCATGGCCTTTTATATTGTGGCAGGTCTTGAACAGGGTGTTTCCATGGACCAACTTTCAGGAACCATTCAAAACGATATTTTGAAGGAATTTATGGTGCGGAACACCTATATCTACCCTCCCACTCCGTCCATGCAAATTGTTGCGGACATTTTTGAGTTCACCAGTAAAAATATGCCGCGCTTTAACAGCATCAGTATTTCTGGATACCATATGCACGAAGCAGGAGCCCCTGCATCCATGGAATTGGCCTATACGTTGGCCGATGGCATTGAGTACATCCGAACTGGAATAAAAGCAGGGCTTAAAATTGATGAATTTGCGCCAAGACTTTCATTTTTCTGGGGGATTGGAATGAACCATTTTGCGGAGATTGCAAAAATGCGTGCGGGAAGAATGCTATGGGCCAAATTGGTAGATCAATTCAATCCATCCAACCCAAAATCATCGATGCTCCGTACCCACAGCCAAACCAGCGGATGGAGCTTGACGGAGCAGGACCCCTTCAACAATGTGGCCAGAACCACCATTGAGGCCATGGCAGCAGCATTTGGAGGCACGCAAAGCCTTCACACCAACGCTTTG
>Ga0209273_10000812_pt1 | contig 34518 bp, 26 predicted proteins | sample tdAd471_FD_187126 | JGI IMG/M metagenome (GOLD analysis project Ga0209273, IMG submission 187126) | Marine sediment microbial communities from the Atlantic coast under amendment with organic carbon and nitrate - tdAd47.1 (SPAdes)... | ecosystem: Environmental > Aquatic > Marine > Coastal >...
ACGATCAGGATGCGGTCATAGAGTCCCGCGTCGCGAAGCGTGCCCATCAGCTTGCCGACTTCACGGTCGACATGGCGCACCTCGGCGTCATAGAGGCCGCGATACCAAGCGATCTCTTCGGCCGGTGGCGGACGATAGCCTGGCGCCTCCCGAAGAGCGCGAAAGTGGCGATGGTGGGCGAGATTTCCGAAGGACCACCCGAGCCCCGGAGGCGGCGGACCGGGCGGGCGCAGATCCCGGGGAGGCGCGTAGGGACCGTGTGGATCCAAGTAGTGGAGCCAGAAGAAGAACGGCTCGTCTTGATGGCCGGAAATCCACTCGCGCGCAAGCCAGGTGAGGGTCTGAGTCGAATCGAGCCCCAGGTTGTGTTCGGCGCGAGACCCGACGGACTCGGCGAAACGCGGCAGGTGCGCATAGGAGTGGAATCCATCCGCAAACCCGGCGGCCGGACGCAGCCATCCGTTGTCGACGGCGGCGGCGGTTCGATATCCAGCCGCGCTGAGCGACTGAGCCAACCGCGGGAGGTTCTCCGGCAGACGCCAGTCCTTCGTACTCCGGCCGTGCTCGCGAGCGGCTAGCCCGGTCATGAACGAAGTGACCGACGGGAGGGTCCAAGAGGCCGCGCTCATCGCATTGTTGAATACGACGGAGTCGCGAGCCAAAGCATCCAGGTTGGGCGTGGGGTCGGCCGAAGGATTGTAGAAGGATAAGGAGTCTTTGCGCAGAGTATCGATGGAGAGGAGAAGGATGGGCGGGACGCCCTGTGGCGGCGTTAGAGCGGGATCAGAGACATGCTGAAAGTAGGAGGATGGATGCTCCGCCGCCAACCAACCGACGGCCAGCGCCGCGGCCCACAGGGACATGGCCAGCGCAGCCGTGCGCGAACCGGACCAGTTCGCAGTCCGACGCCACAGTTCGAACCCGACGAGAAGACCGACACAGAGAACGGCCCAACGGAGAACGCTGTGTGAGTCGCGCAACCCGTAGACAAAGACCCAAAGGACGACTGTGGCAGCGGCAACGACGAGACCGACGGACTCCAGGCGTGCGAAGGACGGAGTCCATCGATAGAGCAGGTAGAACACGATCAGACCGGCTCCGAACGCGAGGAGAGACTTCCATTGGTTTGGGCCGAGAAGGGCCGATCGGGTGAGGAGGTCGAAGTAGCGCAGCAACCCGAAGCCGAGTAGGCAGGCAACTCCGGCAGCCCCGAAGAGCGACTCCGGCGAACGTTTGAGGAACCGACCACACAAGGACAAGACGCCGGCGACAACCAGGAACCCTGCGAATGCCGCCGCCAACACTAAAGGGGTCACGCGCAGCGCGGCCCCCGCCGTCCGCCAGTGATCGGACCAGGGAACCATAGCGATCCCGGCGTCCAGCGCCGTGACGCCGAGGCTGACCGCAGCCGCGAAGGTAAGAATACGCCGCATGAGCCTCAAGGCTGCCAGATTGGCCAGGGACGAGCAAGGGTGAAGAAGTGCGGCGGAACGGGTGTAGCCCCACTTGCCCGCACGCGGCGCGGATCGCACTTAGGATCTGGCCGCAGGAGGGGTCGAATCGCCTCCGGTTAGCGAGCGACGAACGCGACGGCGGACTCCCGTAGTTGAGACGCGGCATCTGTCGAGAGGAGTTGGGGGAAAGGGTCTCGTCGCCGAGCGAGTTCCTCAAAGTCAGCGGGTGGGAGCGGACGTGCGGCAAGATATCCCTGGCACTGATCGCAACCGTTGAGGCGGAGAAATTCCGCCTGCTCGAGAGTCTCCACTCCCTCAGCGGTGACCTGGAGCCCGAGGTTGTGAGCCAGCGCAATCAGGCCTTGGGCGACGGCCTTGGATTTCGAGTCAGTGGTCAGGTCCGCGACGAAGGATCGATCCATCTTTAGCCGATCGAAGGAAAACCTTCGAAGGTAGCCGAGAGACGAGTAGCCGGTCCCGAAGTCGTCAATGGACAAGCGGACTCCGAGGGCACGGAGCGCGATGATCATCGCAGAGGCTTCCTCGATGTTTTCGATGAGCGCGGTCTCGGTCAACTCCAGCTCAAGATTGGCCGGCAGAACGCCCGTCGAGCGGATGACGTGCTCGACCGCCTCCGGCAGGCCCGGTTGAATCAACTGGCGAGGAGAAAGGTTGACCGCAATTCGAGTGGGCGGCAAGCCGGCGCGACTCCATTTGACGTGTTGAATGCAGGCTTGTTCCAAGACCCATTGACCGATTTCATCGATAGCGCCGGTCTCCTCAGCAATGGGGATGAACTCATCGGGACCGACAGGCTCTGTGCCCGGTCGATTCCAGCGGAGCAGCGCCTCGGCTCCAACGATGGCGCAGCTCTCTAGGTCAACGACCGGCTGATAGACGAGTGAGAACTCCTCACGATCCAATGCGCGCCCGAGGTCGCTTTCAATCGAAAAGGTGCGCCGAGCGCTGTTGAACATCTCCTCGTTGAAGACTTGTACCTTAGAGCCCCGTCCTTCCTTGGCGCGATACATCGCTGTATCCGCATTGCGGAGGAGATCCTCGGAACGGTCGAGGTTGGTGTCGTTGAAGGCGATGCCGATGCTGACGCCGGTCTGTAGTTCGTGGTCTTCGATCCGAAACGGGGGCCCCAGGCACTCGCGGAAGCGCTCGGCGACGCGGAGGGCGTCCTGGGGCTCCTGAATATCCTCCAACAAGGCGACAAACTCGTCGCCGCCGAAACGGGCGAGGACGTCGCCGACGCCTTGCCGGGTGCAGTTCTTTAGGCGAGAAGCCGCCGCCGCGAGCAACTTGTCGCCGATGAGGTGACCGTGAGTGTCGTTGATCATCTTGAATCGATCGAGATCCATGAAGATCACAGCAAACAGGCCGCGTTCGGCGGGCGGTCGTGCGAAGGCGCCAGTCAGGCGGACGCTGAAAGCCTTCCGGTTGGCGAGGCCGGTAAGACGATCCCGGAAGGCCTCATCGAGTATTTCTCGCTCGGTGGTGACCAGATGGGTGATCTCCGTCTGCGACCCGGCGAGTGTGACCGGATCCCCTTGGTCGTCGCGACTTGCTCGGCCGCGGCAAAGCACCCAGATGAACGATCCGTCGCGTCTCTGGATTCGATATTGGCTCTCCAGGCGGTCCGTTCCTCCGTAAAGGTGGGCGGCTAAGTCGCGTTTGAGCTCAGGCAGATAGTGCGGATGAAGACGCTGGAACCAGGACTCAGGATCGGGCGGGAGTTCCGCCGGCTCGAATCCGAGCATCGCAGCCCACTGCTGAGAATAGTAGAAACTATCGGTCTTCAGATCCCAGACCCAGTGACCGTCGTTGGCGGCACGTATGGCCAGTTCATTGAGCCTGTGCTTGGCGGCAACCGCGGCGTGCTGCTCGGCCTCTTGCTCGGCGAGTTGACGTTCCCTATCGACGCTCTCGCGACGGGCCTGACTGCAATCCCAGCGATGTCGATTGACGGCCGTTGAAGCTACGGCAACGACCAACATTCCGATGAAGGATGGGCCCCACAGAGCGAACTCCGCGGCAGGGACCGCGATGACGAGCCATACGAGCAGTACGCCGACTGCAAAACCGGCGAACTGCGCCGAACTCCAGCCAAGACGAGCCACGTCGGCGATAAGGAACGCCAGAACGAGAGAGTGGATGGGGTCTTGCAGAAGTCCGACGTAGAGCACCTGGACGAGGAACACCCAACCGACTGCAACCGCCCAAACTCCTCCGCCGAGGCTCTCGAGGACCTCGTCAGAGACGAGGCGAACCAGGACAAGGCCGAGAGCCGCGAGGGTTGCGCAGAACGCGATAACCGTCGGACCGGGCGAGGACGCGGAGGAAAGAGCAAAGCCGTAGACAGACTGGAGCGCTACAATCGCGCTCCAAATGGTGACGAAGTTACGTACGGCGGAGGCGCCGCTGTCAGAGGCTTCTAGAAGCGAAGCGGAGTTTCCCGTGGATCGGAAGGCAGAGGCGGATGGCGACTCGGAAGCGGAGGTGAGATTGTCAGCGAGCATCTTGATACTACTGAGACGCAGTGCGTGAGGGATCCCACGGATTCAACGGCTTGAGCAGAGGCGTAAAGCGTCTGCCGGGGCTCGGTCAAACTGTAACGAAGGATTCCTTCCGGCCTGGTTATCCTCTCGAACAACCCCGGCCCAATGAATACGGTGAACGCGGGTAGACGCCGGAGCAATTTCTACCTAGAGAAAGCGACGAACACCAGGGAAAATTCCTAGCCGCCGGAGGTACGGATGCCGGCGCCTCCGCCCCGCGTTTGGTCCAGCTCCCGGTATTCACTCGAGGTCGGAGGTGATCTTCTGGATGAGGTTGGGGAGATAGGCGCGAAAGCGTCTATCCATGCCAGGCGCTTCCTGGGGCATGGCGGCGACTCGCGCTTTGGCCGAGGCGGCGCGGGCGTCCATGTAGTCGACGGCGTTGAGGGCCTCCATGGAGATGTACTGCCCGTTCTTGTCGGCCGGAGACAACTCCAGTAAGACGGCCAGCGCTTTCCGCGCGTCGGCGGCCGAGGAAAAACGTCCGAGGGCCTCTGCGGCCGCGATCCGGACGTAGGGCGACTTGTCTTCAAGAGCTTCCGTCAGTTCAAAGTGAAGCTGCTCGACGGCGGATGCGCCTCGCATGACCGCGCCGAGGGCGGCCCAGTAGCGGACGGCGCTGTCGGAATCGTAGAAGCCCGGGCGAAGGCGCTTCGTGTCTTCGAGTTTGAGGTTGGAGGCGAGGTCGGCCATGCGCATGATCTTTTGCATGGGATAGCGGTAGGGATCGTGGCCCATCTCATAGGGGGCGCGACCTTCGGCGCGTTCGTGGATTTCGCCCTCGGGGAGAAAGCCGACGTCGCGGATACCGACTTGCCACTCGCGGAGAGCGCGGCTCATTTCGGCTTGTCGGACGGCGTGATCGGGATGGCCGGCTAGGTTGTTGACTTCGTCGGGATCGGCCTGAAGATCGTAGAGTTCTTCGGCGGGCTTGGTTTGCCAGAAGCGCGACTGAACTTCATTCAATTCGCCGCGGTCGTACATGGCTTTCCAGACGGCGGTGGTGGGCGTCTGGAACATGTATTGGATGTACTGGCCGTAGATACGGTGCGGCTTGTAATTGCGGATGTAGATGTAGCGCTCGTCGCGGATGGATCGGACCATGTCATACCGCTCGTCCATGCGGCCGCGGAAGGCGTAGATGTAGGGCTGGGGAGCGGTGGTGTAGTCGCCTGCGAAGGCGAAGCCTTGCATGTGGCCCGGAGGACGGATACCGCAAACGCTCAGGAGCGTGGGCGGGAGGTCGATGAATCCGACGAGCCGATCGCTCTCGGCGCCGGCTTCATACTCAGGAGGCGCGAGGCGACGCCACTTGGGCGGGAAGTAGACGATGAGCGGAACTTGGAGGCCGGAGTTGTAGGTCCAGCGCTTGCCGCGCGGCATACCGGCGCCGTGGTCGGCGTAGAAGAAGACGATGGTGTCGTCGGCGAGGCCGTCGGCTTCTAGTTGGTTGAGGATGTCTCCGGAGAGGGTATCGATTTCGGTGATCTTGTCGGCGTACTGGGCCCAGTCTTGACGGGACTCGGGGGTGTCGGGGTGGTAGGCCGGAATGCGAGCGCCGGCGGGGTCGTGGACGGCCTGATGCGGGCGTTTGCGGATCTGGCTTTCGTGGCTGACCGTGTAATTGAAGATGGAGAAGAAGGGTTGGTTCTGATCGGACCGATTGCGCCAATGAGCCTCTTTGGAGGATTCGTCCCAGACCTGACCTTGCTCGACGAGATTGTAGTCTTCCTTGGAATTGTTGGAGACGTAGTAGCCGGCTTCACGCAGGTATTGCGGATACATCCTCATGCCGGCGGGCAGCGTCGTGAGCGAGCGCATATGTTGGGCGCCGGTGGAGGGCGGATAGATGCCGGAGATCAGCGTGGTGCGGGCCGGCGCGCAAACCGGAGCGGTGGACCAAGCGTGGCGGTAGAGCATTCCCTTGGCGGCGAGGGCGTCGAGGACGGGGGTAGTGGCGTAGTCGTCTCCGTAGGCTCCGAGGTGAGGACCGTGGTCCTCGGCGGTGATCCAAAGAACGTTGGGCCGGTCGGCGGCGGCGAGGCCGAGCGACGCGATGAGAAGTAAGAGAACGCTGCGCATCCTCGATAAGATAGCGCGCTGGGTGTGATCGCGCGCGGCGCGGCAGGCGGCGACTTCGGCAGGTCAGGCGGCGAGCGCGCCGAAGAGACGGGCGACGGTCAGGTCGAGGTCGGCGCGACCGTCGGCGATGAAGTCGGCGTGCGTGCGCGAGGGCTCGACGAATTCCGCGTACATCGGTTCTACCGTGGCGGCGACCTGGTGGAGGACGGAGGCTTCAGTGCGGCCGCGTTCTTGGACGTCGCGGTGGACCCGGCGGGTGACGCGCAGGTCGCGGGGAGCCTCCACGAACACGGAGAGGCTGTAGAGATCACGGAGGGCGACGGGATGGAGCGCGAGAATGCCCTCCAAGACGACGACCCGTTTGGCGCCGAAGGGGGACGGAACGGACATGCGCGTATGGGTGGCGAAATCGTAGACGGGACGCTCGATGGAGCGGCCAGAGCGAAGGGCGTCGAGGTGGGCTTCGAGCAGTTCCCAGTCGATCGCGTCGGGATGATCGAAGTTGACGGCGTGACGCTCGTCGAGAGAGAGGTGAGAGAGGTCGCGGTAGTACGAGTCGATTTCGAGGACCGCCGCCTGGGGCTCGTGCGCGACGACGGCGCGGGCGAGAGTCGACTTTCCGGATCCGGACCCGCCGGCGATGCCGATGATTTCCACGGTTGACACTTTGGGATGCGCCTCAACGTTATCCTAGTGATCTCGTGTCGGAAACGCACTCCCACTACCCTGCCCTGCCGGTGGAAGGACTGGCGTCGTCGCTGATCCGAGTGGAGACGTGGGAGGATTTGGCCTGCGTGGATTGCTGGAACTGGCGGCGGGTTCTGGACGAGACGTTGATCCCGAAGTTCGGCGACCGGGTTGCGTTTGTGGACCATGACTTTCCGCTGGAGAAGCATGTGTGGGCGGAGCGTGCGGCGATGGCCTCGCGGCGTTTGGCTTCATTTGAGGCGGAGGCGGGGCTGGACTTTCGGCGTTACTGCTTGGAGTTCCGGGCGGACGTGACGCTGGAGAACTTTGTGGACCGTTTGGCGGAGTTTGCGCAAGCGCGCGGACTGGACGCCGAGGCGACGGCGATGAGTTTGCGCGACGAGGACCTGAGGACGGCGGTGCGGAACGACGCCGCGGCCGGAAGGGCTCGGGGCGTCGCGAAGACGCCGACCGTATTTGTGGGAGACGAGACGTTCGTCGAACAGTTTGAGACGGAGGCGGTGATCGCCGCGATTGAGAGACAACTATGAGCGAGAAACCGATAGCGGTCGTCACGGGGGGAAGCCGCGGCATTGGACGCGGTATTGCGACGGAGTTGGCGCGGGACCACCAGGTGGTGGCGACCTATCGCGGCAACGAAGCGGCGGCGCGTGAGATGGCGGCAGAGACCGGGGCGGAGATCCTGAAGGTGGATATCGGCTCGGGCGAGGATCGGGCGGCGCTGGTCGCGTTTTGCGAGGAGAAATTTGGGCGGATTGACCTGCTGGTCAACAACGCCGGGATCGCGCCGCGCGAGCGGTTGGATCTACTGGAGGCGACCGAAGCAAGCTTCGACGAAGTGGTCGGGACGAATTTGAAAGGGCCGTACTTTCTAACCCAGGCAGCCGGGCGGCTGATGGCGAAGCAGGGTTCCGGGCGGGTGGTGTTCGTGACGTCGATTTCGTCGTATGCCTCGTCGACGAACCGGGGGGAGTACTGCGTCTCCAAGGCTGGATTGAGCATGGCTGTGCAGTTGTTCGCCGACCGGTTGGCGGGGGACGGCGTGGGGGTCTTTGAGATTCGGCCGGGGATCATCCAGACGGACATGATCGCGGCGGTGAAGGGCAAGTACGAGAAGTTGGCGGAAGAGGGGCTGCTTCCGCAGGGTCGGTTGGGGCTGCCGGACGACATCGCCAAGGCGGTCCGGGCGATCGCGGACGGATTGCTGGACTATTCGACGGGGCAGGTGTTGGACGTCGACGGCGGATTCCATTTGCGGCGGCTGTAGGAAGGCCGGCGCGACCTGCGTCTAGGGGATGTCGACATCCTTCTTAAACCACTGCCAGAAGCGCTCTTGGTAAAGAGTAAGCCCCTGATCTAGGCGGTCGAGGACGCTGAGCCCGGAGGGTAGGGAGCCTTCGTGTTCAAGGCTGATCAGAACCTCGTTGATTTTCGCGACGAAGTCTTGAACGACTGAATCAGTAAGTAGGCTTGAAGTTTGGCCGCTGCTGAGTTTGAAGATGGATTTCAGGCTGGACCAGAGGAAGGGAGCTTGTTGGGCGCCGATGTCCGAGTCTACTTGCCCTAGTTGTTTGGCCGCGCTGTAGTCGGACCAAAACGGTTCGAACAGCTTGTGAGGAATAATCCGGACGGCGTAGCTTGCTGTCAAGAAGTCGTACAGGATCTCTCTAGCTTGGCGATCCGTCTCCGAGGCCGGCGGGGTCTGGTAGATCTGCTTGCGGTCTTGGTAGGAAGGTGAGGGAGGTTCGGCGAGTACGGCCGGATCAGCCCACATGGCTTCTAGGCTCCAGAGGTCATAGACCTCGTCGACATGGAGAATCAGCGCTTGCTCGGATGGGATGTCGAGGCCGTGGTGATCCTGGTCGATGGAGTCGCCGAGATAGGAGTGAAACGGGCGGGCTGGAATCTGCATCAGCCGAAGGATGTGAGAGAAAAACGACGATGCGGAGATGCATCCGGGCCAGGCGTTGTGTTTTGCTCCGCGATCGGGATAGTCGTCCTGTTCGGTGCGCAGATAGGTGCTCTCAAGCGGCGGCTCGCCGGAGTACCCCCAGTACTCGTAGGGTTTGTCCTGCCGGAGTGACGGGTCGTGGTGGCGGATGTGGTCGCGCCCCCAGCGTAGGAGGCGGTAGACGGATTCCAGGCGGCGATGGAGCGGGTTGGTATCGAGGAACGAGTCGCCGGGGCGAATCTCGCCGGTGATGAAGCGGAAAGCCTCGTAGGGGTCGGACGGGAACATATCGCCGAAAGGTTCAGGACGTTGCTGGTATTGGAACTCAAGCGCCCCGCCCCCTTGGGTCCAGTCACGAGGCTCGAACACGAGTGAGCCGTTGACCAGCAGGGCCAACTCGTCTGGCTGGTAGTCATGCAATCGCCAAGGAACCTGCCGAGCGACCTCCATCCAGAGCGTGTGGGCCAGGTAAGCGAGAAACGTCTCGGAGGCGTCTCGCGGCAGAAGGAAATGGCCGCGTTGCCACGCGGTTTCGGGGCCGAGGCGCTGTTTCCCGTCGGGTTCAGTCTGACGACGGTAGGTCAGGGGTGCGGGCCGACGGGCACGGCGGAAGGCGTAGAAGCGATGGAGAAGCCGGCGGAAATCGGGGGTGGAGGGGGCGGCGTCCCAGTTGGAATAGGGCAGTAACGCACCGTCGGTTCCTATCCACTGGACGGCTTCGGCGACGTTAGTGTGATCGGCGAGGTACTGCTCCCAGGCAACGCGGGAGACGGCCAGATCTGTAACGTGGAGCCCGGAGAAGCCGGTCGGGCGGTGGGTCTCCACCGGGTCGGGCGGAGGCGGCGGCGGAATCGTGATGGTGGGCGCGGTCGGGACGACGGGTTGAATCGTGCCGCCCGGCGGCGTCCGGGGATTGAGTTCGGCGTAGATGCCTGCGCCATAGAACGAACCGTCCGACGAGCCGAAGAGGACGCGACCGCCGTCGAAGAACGAGAAGCCTTCGATATCCGCCTGCGACCACTCGAAGGCCTTTTTGAACTCGACAGTCTGCACTGCGTTGTCGTCGGCGTCGGGATCGGCGCAGAAGCTGATCTTGAAGATTCTTCCGGGATAGGAACCGGCTCCGGAAGAGACGCAGAGGTAGCCGTCGGGGGACAGGGCGAAGTCGCCTTGCCAGGGGAGAGTCGGGGGCACCTGAGCCCAGGCGGCGTGGGTCAACTCTCCGGTGCGCGAGGCGGCGAAACGGCGAACGACTCGGCTGCCCGCTTCGCTGAAGTAGAGCGCTCCGAAGGGATCGAGCGAGAGGGAACGAATCGGGCTGGACGAGGAGTCAGAGAAAATCACCTCCGAGACGTAGACTTCCAGGCGCCCCACGAACTGACGACGCAACCGAATGAGGGAACGCCCTACGGCTCCAAAACGGCCGGACGAAGATGCCAGCAGGACGTCGCCGCGGCCCCACGGCAGGTTCGAGTCGGCGGGATCAAAGAGAACGCAGGCAAGACCGGCGTACTCGGCGCCTCCGCGGCTGGAGAAAGTAGCGATGGAATCGGCGAGGCCGCTGCGGACACGGAGGACGTGGGTGTCGCCGCTTGGAGGATTGTGTAGAAGGAAGGTGTCTGGAGTGGGCATATGAGTGGGAAAAGGGCCTTCGATTAGAGCAAGGGGCGAACTCCGTCCGCAAGGACGCTCGAAGGTTCACAATGAGGCGGTGAGTTCAATCAGCGCCGAAGATCGGCACACCAGAAAACGGGCAGAGGTGCTCGACTCGTCGATGGCCTACGTGGACGTGGGCGATGGTCCCGTGGTGGTGTTTCTGCATGGGAATCCGACTTCGAGTTATCTGTGGCGGAATGTAATTGAGGTGGTGAAAGACCGCGCTCGTTGTCTAGCTCCGGACTTGATCGGGATGGGCGATTCCGGGGCGAGCCCGGGCGGCGGGTATCGGTTTGTGGACCATCGGCGGTACTTGGACGCTTGGTTTGACGCTGTTGTGCCGGATGGCGACGTCTACTTGGTCGGGCATGATTGGGGCGGCGCGCTCGGGTTTGATTGGGCGAGAAGGCACGCGGACCGTATCTCAGGCATTGCGTATATGGAGACGATCGCCGTCCCGATAGCCGGCTGGGACGACTGGCCGGAGGCGGCGAGACGGGTGTTCCAGGGAATGCGCTCGGAGGCGGGCGAGGAGATGGTTCTGGAGAAGAACGTGTTTGTGGAGAAGATTCTTCCGGGGTCGGTATTACGAGGGCTGGGTGAGGAAGAGATGGCGGTCTACAACCGGCTCTACAAGGACGATCGCGAGGCTCGACGGCCGACGCTGGCTTGGCCGCGGGAGATTCCGATTGGGGGCGAACCGGCGGATGTGGATGAGATTGTGCGGGCGAATGCGGAGTGGCTGGGGAGTGCGTCGTCGCCGAGGAAGGTGTTTGTGAATGTGGAGCCGGGGGCGATCCTGACCGGGCCTCAGAGGGAGATCTGCCGGGGTTGGCCGAACCAGATGGAGGTGACGGTGGTGGGGTCGCACTTTGTCCAGGAGGATTCGCCGGGAGAGATTGGGGCGGCGGTGTTGGGGATGTTGGGGTAGCGAGGGTTTGGCGGTCTCGCCTGGGCCGTGAAGAGATCCGAGCGGAGAAGACGGAAAATGGGCCGCTGTCCGGAAGACTGGGAGAGGGACAGCGGTGTCGTGGACAGCGTAGTCCTGGTGACAGTCCACACACGCTGGTCTGTTGCCGTAGAGGCTTCAGCCCTGATGGGACAGTCACCGGAGTTGACCTCCGTGGTGGGTAGAGACGAAAGAGGTCAAGGCGCGACGATTTTGTTGGTGCGTGAATGAAGGCGGTGCTAGAGGAGTAAGAGGCGGTTGGGGGGATTTGTCATACTCGTCGGCTGATATGGCGTTATCGATGACGGGGTTTGCGCGTGGGGAAGCCGCGGATGAGACGGCTTCGCTGGAAGTGGCCGTGCGGGCGGTGAACGGGCGGTTCTTGGATTTGAAGCTGCGGACTCCGATGGAGTTGGACGGTTGCGAGCCGATGGTTCGCAAGATCGTGAAGCGGCGCGTGCGGCGGGGGCAGTTGCAGATCAACGTGCAACTGAGCTTGGAGACGGCCGAGACGCCGACGTTGGATCGTGAACTGGCCGATGCCTATCTGGCGGCGCACAAGGAGTTGGCGGAGGGGCACGGCGTCTCGCAGGAGCCTGACTTGACGGCGGTGCTGCGAATTCCGGGCGTGCTTAGCCAGACGAAGCAGGGCGATGAAGAGCAACGGGCGCGATTGGACGCGTTGCTGACCCAGGCCCTGGAAGAGGCGTTGAGCAAGTTCAACGTAGAGCGACGCAAGGAAGGGGAATCCATCGCGGCCGACGTGCGTGCGCGGGCCGAGACGATCGCTGCGGAGACGGCGCAGCTAGAAGAGGCGGTGAGCGACTTGGTTCCGGAGTTCCAGAAGCGGTTGGAGCGACGACTCACGGAGTTGTTGGACGATACCGCGGTGGAGCCGCAGCGGCTGTTGCAGGAGGCGGCTCTGATCGCCGACAAGACCGACATCAGTGAAGAGTTGCAGCGGCTGGCGGCGCACGCGGTCCGACTGCGGGAACTGCTGGACGACGACGGCGAGACCGGGAAACAGATGGACTTCCTAGCGCAAGAGCTGAACCGGGAGGCGAATACCTTGCTCTCGAAGACCACGCCGTTGGGAGCGAAAGGGCTGCCGGTGACCGAGGCGGGCCTGCGGTTGAAGGCGGAAATCGAGAAGATCCGCGAGCAGGCTCAGAATCTGGAATAATCGGAGACTTCCTCGCCTGGGCGAATGTCGATCGTTTTCATCATCTCCGCGCCCTCCGGGTCCGGAAAGTCCACGCTGGTCAACCAGTTGATGGATGAGGACCGCAAGAGAGAGAACGAGTTACAGTTCTCGGTCTCGGTGACGACACGTGCTCCGAGAGAGGGCGAAACGAACGGGGTGGAGTACGAATTTCTGACGCGTGAGGAGTTTCTGGAGCTGCGTGAGCGGGACGAACTGCTTGAATCGGCGGAAGTTTTCGGCAATTTCTACGGCACGTCGCGCGAGGTTTTGCGCAAAGCGGAAGCGGCCGGAAAAGACTTGATTCTGGACATCGACGTACAGGGCGCCTCACAATTGAGGGAGAAGCTTCAGGGAGCGGTGACGATCTTCATCCTGCCGCCTTCCCGCCAGGAACTCGAAAAACGATTACGGCTGCGGTCTTCCGACTCGGACGAGGTGATTGAACGTCGTCTGAGAGAGGCTGCGCATGAGGTGCTGGACTATCACAAGTACGACTACGTGCTGGTGAACGATCAGCTCGCGGAATCGTTTGAACGTCTGCGGGGCATCATTTTGGCCGAGAGAGGCCGGACGGTGCGCTGCGAAGAACGGGTGGCCGAGATTTTGGGGAGCTTTGAACAGGACGGGAACCAATGAGCCAAGACATCGACCCCAAGCAAAGCCAAGCAGCGCTCGAAGCGGAGGAGCCTCCGGCATTGCCGTCAGAGGACACTAAGCCGCCCGACATGCCTTTCTTCTTGCCGAACGACGAGAACCAGGGCGTCTACCGGTTCATCCTGGCCTCAGCCCGTCGCGCGCGTCAGTTGCAGGGCGGAGCGCGGACGACGATTTCAACGACTTCGCGCAAGCCGACGAAGATCGCGATTGAGGAAATCCGCACGGGTGCGGTTCCGGTCGAGATTCTGCCGGACGATTGGGTCGAGCCGGAAATCGAGCACGACTTTATGGAAGAGGGCGACGGCAGCGAGCCGACGCCGGCGATCTAGATCGCCTTTTCTGAGCGAAGGAGAGCCTCCATGGCGGACGCGGCGAAGAAGATCGTCGTCGGTGTAACCGGCGGCGTAGCTGCGTACAAAGCCGCCGAGGTCGTCAGACGCCTCCAAGACCGCGGGTTCCGAGTACAGGTCGTGATGACCCGCTCGGCACAGCGGTTTGTGGGGGCGTTGACGTTCGCGGCCCTCACAGGCGAGAAAGTCGTCACCGGGATGTTTTCGGAAGAGAGCGACGGGGCGACGCTGGACAGTTCCGTCGAGCATATCGGGGTAGCGCAGAATGCGGATTTGCTGCTGATCGCTCCCGCGACGGCGGATTTCCTCGCCAAGATGGCGCATGGGCTGGCGGACGATTTTCTATCCACAACCCATTTGGCGTTTGACGGACCGGTGGCGATTGCTCCGGCGATGAACGTGAAGATGTGGGAGCACGCGGCGACGCGCGCGAACCTGGAGACCCTGCGCGAGCGCGGAGTCAACGTGATCGAGCCGGACGCCGGGGCCTTGGCCTGCGGCATGGTTGGGCCGGGGCGGCTGGCGGAACCGGATGCGATTGCGGACGAGGTCGCCCGGATTCTAGAGCCGAGGTCGGGAGCGCTCGCTGGAAAGACGGTCTTGATTACGGCGGGGCCTACGCGGGAACCCTTGGACCCGGTCAGGTATCTAACGAACCGGTCGAGCGGCAAGATGGGTTACGCGTTGGCGGAGGAAGCAGCGGCTCGCGGCGCCCGAGTGGTGCTGGTCTCCGGCCCGACGGCGTTGGCGGCGCCGAGCGGCGTGGAGACGATCACGGTGGAGACGGCGGCTGAGATGTACGAAGCTGCCGTGAAGTGCGCAGCGGAGGCCGACTTTGCCGTGCTGGCCGCGGCGGTGGCCGACTATCGGCCAGCCGAGACGGCGACACAGAAGATGAAGAAGGACGGGGCGGGACGGTCGATCGCGCTGGTGCAGAACCCGGACATCCTGGCTGCCGTATCGGCTGCATCGGGCGAGCGGGTGGTGGTTGGATTCGCGGCCGAGACGGAGAATTTGGAAGAGAACGCTCGGACGAAATTAGGCGCGAAGGGTTGCGATTACATCGTCGCGAACCTGGTGGGCGAGGCGGCCGAGGGAACCGGATTCGACTCGGACGAGAATGCGGGAGTTGTGATTTCAGCTGATGGGCGGGCGACGGCGCTGGAACGGGGAACGAAGCGAGCGATGGCCGGGCGAATTTGGGACGCGGTGGGTTGACCTCCTCAGAGTCGGACGGGAAAGTCGAACCGAGTGGCGCGCAGGCCGGATAGGGGCCATAATGTTAGCGCTCGTATGAACCGTATCCGACTGACTCTTCTACTGCTTGTTTGCGCTTCCCTGGCTGCGGCCGAGGGGGTCGACTTCCAAAGGGACGTCCGGCCGGTTCTCTCCGACGCGTGCTTCCAATGCCATGGGCCCGACCGGGAAACGCGTCTGGCCGGGATGCGGCTGGACACGCAGGAGGGCGCATTCGCGGCGCGACCGAACGGTACGCCGATTGTGCCGGGGGATCCGCAGGCGAGTCTGGTCTATCAGCGGCTGACGGCCGAGGAGCCGGCGCGCCGGATGCCGCCGGAGTACGCGCACAAAGAAGTTTCAGCCGAGCAGGTGGAGACGATTCGGCTGTGGATTGAGCAGGGCGCGGATTGGAGCGAGCACTGGTCGTTCCGGGCCCCGGAGATGCCGGAGGCGCCGGCAGTGGAGAACGAGGCCTGGGTCGGAAATCCGATTGACCGGTTTGTGCTGGCGCGGCTGGAGGCCGAAGGGTTGGCGCCGGGAGAAGAGGCCGACAAGAGGACTTTGGCGCGGCGAGTTTCGCTGGACCTGACAGGATTGCCGCCGAGTCCGGCTGAGGTGTCCGCGTTCCTGGCGGATACGTCGAGCGATGCGTACGAGACGTACATCGACCGGCAGATGGCCAAGCCCGCCTATGGCGAGCACCGGGCGCGCTATTGGCTGGACGCCGCGCGGTATGCCGATACGCACGGATTGCATATCGACAACTACCGCGAGATGTGGCCTTACCGGGATTGGGTGATCAACGCGTTCAACCAGAACATGGGGTTTGATCAATTCACGATCGAGCAGTTGGCCGGCGATCTACTGCCCGACCCGACGCAGGATCAACTGGTGGCGACCGGCTTCCAGCGGTGCAACATCACGACGAATGAAGGCGGCGTGATTGACGAGGAAGTGGTCGAGATTTACGCCAAGGATCGGGCGGAGACGACGGCGACGGTATGGATGGGGCTGACGATTGGGTGCGCGACGTGCCACGACCACAAGTTCGATCCGCTGACGCAGAAGGATTTCTATTCGCTCGGTGCGTTCTTCCGGAACACGACGCAGCCGGTTCGAGACGGAAACGTGCATGATACGCCGCCGGTGATGGTGGTGCTTTCCGATGAGGACCGGGACCGCTGGGAGGCGCTGAAGACGGAGATTCCAGGAGCGCGGCGCGCCTTGACGAGCTTGCGGCGTACGAAGTCGAAGACGGCGTTTAAGGCGGCCAAGAAAGTGGTCGCGGATTTGGACTTGGGACGCTACGACGCCTCCGAGGTGTTCTCGCTGGAGAAGTTCGACGGCGCCGACAAGGCGGAAGGCGTCGAACTGGGAGCGGGACCGCACAACGGACTCCCAGCGCTCGAGGTCGGCGAAGAAGCCTACGTTTCCGTGGATGGATTTGACGCCGTGTCGCCGGACAAGCCGTTCACGGTGGCGGCGTGGGTGAAGCCGAACGGGGACGGGCGAAGGTTTATCGCCGGGCAGGTGGCTTACCTGGAGACGGACCCGAACGAGGACGAGCGCGGCTGGGAACTGGAGATTTCCGGCGGCAAGCCCGCGTTTGCGTTGGTGGGCGAGCGCGAATTCGAGCTGGGCGTTTCGACGAAGGACTCAAACGCAGGCCGGGCCAAGAAAGACGAGTGGCACCACGTGATTGCGAGCTACGACGGCAGTCGGCGGCGTACGGGCATCACACTCTATCTCGACGGGAAGAAGTTGGAGACTCGTACGACCGGGCGGGCCGTCCATGAAGTGGAAGGCCCGGTGGTGCTGGCCTCGCCTCTGATGGTGGGCGGGAAGAAGAATCGCGAAGGCGAGATCGTCGACTCAATGGACGGTTCGATATCAGACCTCCGCATCCTGAATCGTGAAATCAGCGAAGGAGAGGCGGCGTTGCTAGCCGGCTGGGCGGAGTTGCGAACGACGGCGAAAGACAAACCGAAGAAAGCGCGCGAAGAGTTGGCGGCCTATTACCTGACCCGCGAAGACGCCGAGTACGGCGAGTTGGACAAGAAACTGCACGCGCTGACGGCGGAACGGCGGGCGATCTTGAAGCGGAATCCGCTGACGCACGTGATGAACGAGAAGAAGGACTCGGAGCCGATGGCGAACGTGCTCTATCGCGGGATGTACGACCAGAAACGCGAAGAGGTCGGGGCGGTGACGCCGGGCGTGCTGCCCGCGATGACCGAGGAACAGGGCAACGACCGGATGGGGTTGGCAAAGTGGCTGCTGGACGAGCGTCATCCCTTGACTGCGCGCGTCACGGTGAACCGCATGTGGCAGGAAGTTTTTGGGGCGGGCATCGTCCGCACGAGTGAGAACTTCGGATCGCAGGGCGAGGCGCCGACGCACCCGGAGTTGCTGGACTGGCTGGCGGTGGACTTCCGCGAGTCGGGGTGGGACATGAAGCGCTTCTACAAGCAGCTGCTGATGTCGGCCGCCTATCGGCAATCGGCGCGTACAACCCCGGCGAAGATTGAGAAGGACCCGAACAACCGGCTGCTCTCGCGCGGACCGCGCTTCCGGATGGACGGCGAGGTGGTGCGCGACTACGCGTTGGCGGCGAGCGGGTTGCTTAGCGAGGAAGTGGGCGGCCCGAGCGTGAGGCCCTATCAGCCGGAAGGGGTGTGGGAAGGCGTGGCGATGCGCCAGAGCAACACGCGCTACTACAAGGCCGACCAGGGAGACGACTTGTACCGACGGAGTCTCTATACGTTTTGGAAGCGGGCGGCGCCGCCCGCTTCGATGGTGACTTTCGACGCACCGACGCGCGAGAATTGCACGGTGCGACGCGAGCGCACGAATACGCCGCTGCAGGCGTTGGTGACGATGAACGATCCGCAGTTCTTTGAGGCGGCGCGACGGCTGGCGGAGGAGTCAGTGGAAGCGTCGCCGGAGCTGGACGGCCGGCTCGACTTTATGAGTGCGCGACTGCTGGCGCGGCCGCTCGAGAGCCGAGAGAAGACGATTGTCGCCGAGTCGTACAAGGACTTCCTGCGTCACTACGATTCGACGCCTGAAGATGCAAAGTCGGCGGTGACGGTGGGCGCTTCGAAGCCGGATCTTTCGCCTGGCCCAGCGGTGCTGGCGGCGCTGACGATGACGGCGAACCAACTGCTCAACCTGGACGAGGTTCTGAACAAATAGCCATGGACATCAACCGATTTGCGATTGAGACCGAGACGCGGCGGCAACTGTTCGCACGCGGAGCGCGCGGGCTTGGCGGAGTGGCACTGGCCAAGATGCTGGCGGGCGATGCGCAGGGCGCACCGACGCTGGAGCGGTCCGGCGGGATTGATTCGTTGCCGCACTTCAAGCCGAAGGTGAAGCGAGCGATCTATTTGCACATGATGGGCGCGCCTCCGCAGATCGATACGTTCGACTACAAGCCGGCGATGCGCGATTGGTACGACAAGGACTTGCCGGAATCCATTCGACAGGGGCAGCGACTGACGACGATGACGTCGGGGCAAACGCGGTTTCCGATCGCGCCGTCGGTGTTTGATTTCAATCAGCACGGAGACAACGGGACTTGGATTTCCGAGCTGCTGCCGTATACGGCGAAGATGGTCGACGACATCGCGATTATCCGGTCGATGCATACGGAGGCGATCAACCACGAGCCCGCAATTACGTTTGTGCAGACCGGGCGTGAGATTGCGGGACGGCCGTGTATCGGGTCCTGGATGTCTTACGGGCTGGGCAGTTTGAATCGGGATTTGCCGACGTTTGTGGTGATGAACGTGAAGCATGCGCACCCGAAGGCAGGCGTGCAAGCGATCTCGGCCAAGCTATGGAGTTCGGGTTTCCTCTCGCCGGAGCATGCCGGGGTGGCGTTGCGCTCGGGCGTGGACCCGGTGTTGTACGTCAACAATCCCGACGGCGTGCCGGAGAACGTGCGGCGTCGGATGCTGGACGGGCTGGCGGAGTTGAACCAGATTCAGCATGAGAAGATCGCCGATCCGGAGACGCTGGCTCGGATTGAGCAGTACGAGATGGCGTTCCGGATGCAGTCGTCGGTGCCTGAACTGACGGACCTTTCGGGCGAGCCGGATTCGACGTACAAGTTGTACGGCGAACAGGCGAAGGAGCCGGGAACGTTTGCGCAGGCGGCGTTGATGTCGCGGCGGCTGCTGGAGCGCGGCGTGCGCTTCGTCCAGATTTATCAGCGCGGCTGGGACGTGCACAACAACCTGCCGGAAGTTCTGCCGGCGCAGTGCAAGTGGGTCGATCAGCCGACCTGGGGGTTGGTCCAGGACTTGAAGCAGCGCGGCATGCTCGACGATACGCTGATTATTTTCGGCGGCGAGTTTGGGCGGACGATTTACTGCCAAGGCAAGCTGACGAAGGAGACCTACGGGCGCGACCATCACCCGCGTTGCTTCTCGCTATGGATGGCGGGCGGCGGAGTGAAAGGCGGCGTGGTGCATGGGGAGACGGACGAGTTTTCTTACAACATCACCAAGGATCCGGTGCATTTGAGGGACTTCCAAGCGACGATGATGCACCTGTTCGGCATCGACCACGAGCGGTTTACTTACCAGTACCAGGGGCTGGATCAGAAGCTGACGGGGGTGGAGCCGGCGCGGAAGGTGGATGCGGTGTTGGCTTGAGGACGGTGCTCGTGACGTGGTTGCGGCGCATAGTCCCGGTACTGTTCGTTGTGCTGGTTTCAACCGGCGGCGCACAAACGACGCTGAATACGTCGCATGGGCGCAACTATGACGAGGCCCGGGTCGGGCCGTACGAGTTGCCCGATCCGCTGGTGGGCAACGACGGCCGGAGAGTATCCGATGCCAAGGCTTGGAAGCGACGGCGGCTAGAGATCCTGAACGACTTCCGTGACCTGATGTACGGTCACACACCCGTGTTGCCGGTCGATCTGCGAACAGAGACGACTCAGGTACGGAAGGATGCAGTCGACGGGTTGGCTACGCGCAAGCTGATCACGCTGCGGCTGTTCGACGATCCCGAGGCGCCGGTGATTCGGTTGATGCTGTACGTTCCCAACCGAGCCAACCAGCCTCCGCCGGTGTTTCTCGGCTTGAGCTTCAACGGGAACGCGAGCGTGGAGGAGGATCCGTCGATTCCGCTGCCGCGAGGCTGGATGCGTCCCCACAGGGGGGCTGGCGTCGTTGAGGAGAACCGCGCCACGGAGCGGTTGCGCGGCGTCTCCAAGTCTCGGTGGCCACTGGCCGCAATACTGGAGCGCGGCTTCGCGGTAGCGACGTTCTACTACGGTGACGTGGAGCCGGATCACATCGAGGGTTGGCGGGACGGCATCCGTGGCTACGCGGCCAAACTGGAAGGCCGAACGGCGCCGGGGGAAGACGAGTGGGGAGCGCTTGGAGCCTGGGCTTGGGGACTCAGTCGCGCCTTGGACTACTTGGAGACCGACCCGTCCGTTGATGCGTCCCGGACAGCGGTCTTCGGGCACTCGCGCTTGGGAAAGGCGGCGCTGTGGGCAGGCGTGCAGGACGAACGTTTCGCCTTGGTCGTCTCCAACGACAGCGGCGAGGGCGGCGCTTCGCTCGCGCGCCGCAACTTCGGCGAGAATATCGCGTATTCGATCGGGCACGCTTCATGGCGTTACAACAGGAAGTTTCCGGAATTCATCGGTCGTGCCGACGACTTGCCGTTTGACCAGCACATGCTCATGGGGCTCGTGGCGCCGCGGCCTCTCTATGTGGCGAGCGCCTCGGACGACCATCTAGCTGACCCGAAGGGAGAGTTCTTGAGTGCGGTCCACGCGGAGGGGGTGTATCGGCTCTTCGGGTTGACGGGATTGGGCGTTTCCGAGATGCCCGAGCCTGATCACCCAGTGGGGCGGACGGTCGGCTATCACGTGCGCACGGGCGGTCACGATATTACCAGCTATGACTGGGAGCAGTATTTGAAGTTTGCGGAGGGGCATCTGGGGGAGTTGGGGCGGCGGTAAGCGAGCGGCAAACTGACTGCGTCGGGTTACGGCGTTGAGAGAAGGGTGGGATCGATGGAGCCTATTGGGCCTCTGTGGGGTGGAGAGAGTTAGGGAGGCGCCCCTAGAGCAGTCTCTGCGCGATGTTGGATTTTCTGAAGAGAAAGGTTTAGTATGACCGCTGTGGTGACCATATGAATACTATTGAGGGAATTGCAGAATCCATAGTGGAAACAGCCGGCGATTATCGAACAGGCGACTGGGGCGGATTTACCACTGAACATGTCGTGGATTGGGTCCAGCAGTTTGATAACGACGCACACAAGGCGATTTTGACAGAACTCGATCACGTGCTGAAAATGACGTACTTCTCCGGCGAACGCGTGGAGGCATTTCTGACGGGACTGGCCACAAATGCCAAGCTCTCAGGGGACGATCCGGAAGAGTTCTGGGCGGGTGCTGGCGTGCTCGATATTCAACTGCGCGGCAATAGCCAGAGTGAAATGCTGACGCGTTTCGACCCGGTGTTGCAGCAGGAGGTTGGGTTGGGTCTCGATGATTGTCAAGGAACATCCGGGACGTTCGTCTACTTGGATGACGGCGTGTTCTCTGGCAATCGCGTACGTCGGGATCTGGAGAAGTGGATTGCAGAGACGGCCCCGGAACAAGCTCGCGTGCATATCATCGTTAATGCACTCCATTCAAACGGGCATTACTATGCAAACGACAAGTTAAGACAAGCGAGCCACCAAGCGCAGAAGCAGATCGAGACGACGTGGTGGAGAGCACACCCAATTGAGAACCAGAGAGCTAAGAAGGATGAGTCACAAGTACTTTGGCCCGCAGCGATTCCGGATGAGGAAGACATTCAGGAGTTCGTCGAGGAACTAAAGAACGCTGGATACCCACCACAACTGCGCCTAGCCGGACAAACGCCAACAGGAAACGGCGTGTTTAGCAGCGAAGAAGGCCGCGCGATTCTGGAGACTGAGTTTCTCCGGGCGGGTGTCAAGATACGCACGGATTGCCCTCATCTACCCGATAACGCAAGACCCTTGGGATTCACTCTCCTCAGGACGCTTGGCTTCGGTGCCACGACGGTAAACTTCCGGAACTGCCCGAATAACTGCCCTCTTGCGTTCTGGGCAGGCGACCCGTGGCGTCCGCTCTTTCCGAGGAGAACGAACTGATGCATGGCGCTGTCGAACCCCGAACCTACGAGCGCAACGCGTGCGTCGTGTTCCGCAAGACGGGGGACAGGTTTGGCGGACTTTCGAACATGGCGTCCGGCTACCCGATTTGCCTAAACGAAACCTACATTGCAACATCGGAGGCACTCTATCAGGCGTGCCGATTTCCTCACTTGCCGGACGTTCAGCGCAAGATCATCGGGGAGACAAGCCCGATGACGGCGAAGATGCGGGGCAAGCCGCACCGCAAGGACACACGCGCTGATTGGGAAGAAGTGCGCGTGATGATCATGCGCTGGAGCCTACGGGCTAAGCTCATACAGAATTGGGACAAGTTCAGGACACTCCTGCTACTTACCGATGACAGCCCGATCGTGGAGGACTCAAGAAGGGACCGGTTCTGGGGAGCCGTGGTGGGCAAACAAGATGTAGATATTCTTGAAGGATGTAACGTCCTGGGCCGGCTACTAATGGAGCTTCGGGAACAGGTTCGCGACGTCTCCGCTGATCAGTGGAGAGCATTGCGGCCTCTGGAGATTCGCGATTTTCTCCTCCTGGGTGAGCCAATTAGGGTCACCCACAGAGAAGATTCACCGACACGACGTGCCGGACAGTTGGCGTTCTGACGGGGCAGTTGCGGGGACCGGGAGGGACGGGCGTCCATAAACTGGGCTTCTGGACGGCAATAGCTTCAGGAAGGCGCGGTGGTCGCGGGCTCACGCCCGCGGCACGGTGGTTGGACGGCGAGGCACGGCGGTTGGTGCCAGTGCCCTATAGCGAATTGAAAATAGTGATTGACCACCACACATTAGTGGTGTTAATCTGCTCAAGCGTTCGAGGGAACAAGCAATGCTGATCAAAGCTACATGGATGAGGTTCTGTATGCCTCTCTGGTGCGGGCTCGCTGAGTCACCGTATACCGGCTTTGGCGGCTCCTCGAATATCCAATTGGATATAGCTCAGATGGTAGAGCACCGGACCATTAACCCGGGAGTCTCGGGTTCAATTCCCGATATCCGCTGATTTCAGGTATCAGCCAAACCAACACCGAGTGAACCGGGCCGCATTTCGGCCTTTGGAGGCGTCTTCGGATGCTGCCAAGGGCGGCGGGGCCTGGGCTTTGCGCTTCCGTTGAAACTGCCGTTCGTCTCCTGGGGAGAAGTTTGCCTCCGGATTGGTCGGCTCCTAGCGGGGGCCCGCCTTGCAGGTCGCGTGAGATGCGGCCCGGGGATCTCTTTCACATTTTCAAGTTCGGATTCGTTGTCGTAGTCGTTGAAAAAGGAGGTGAACTGTCATGTATCGTCGAGTTGTTGTGGGCGACGTGGAGCGCGCGGTGGTGATCCGCCGTCGTCGCTTTGAGCGCATTTTGGAGCCGGGCGAGTACCGTCTGTTCGGACTGGGCCTGGAGATCGAGACGCACAAGACGGCGTCCCCGGAGTTCGTGAGCGAATGGGCGGACTTCCTGGCGACGCAGCGCAAGGACGTCGCGGAGAAGTACTTCACCATCGTGGAGACGGGTGACGCGGAAGTCGCCGTCGTCTCCTTCGACGGGAAGGTCGTGCGCGTGATTGGTCCGGCGGAGCGCGTATTGTTCTGGAAGGGGGCGACGGAGGTCGCCTTCGAGCGATTCAACGTGGTCGCTGAGCCGGAGGTTCCGGCGCGGCTGATCGGGCCGCTGTCCCGCATGGGGCTGCGTTCGCAGGCGGCGTTTGCCGTGATCGAGGAAGGCCGACGCGGACTGGTCTACCTGAACGGTCGCCTGATCCGCGAACTGACTGCCGGTTCGTACGCATTCTGGCGTGCGGTGGAGACGCCGCGCGTTGAGATTGCGGAGCTGCGTCGTCAGACGCTGGAGGTGTCGGGTCAGGAGATCCTGACGGCCGACAAGGTCGGGGTTCGCGTGAACGTCTCGGCGGTGTACGAGATTGTGAACGCGGCCGCGGCGCAGGCCGGCGTAGTCGACGTGGAAGCGCACCTGTACCGCACGGTCCAGATTGCGGTGCGTCAGTACCTGGGCAAGCGGACGCTGGAGCAGGTACTGGCGGAGAAGACCGACTTGGACGCTGCGGTGGCCGAGACGGTTCGCTCCGAGCTGGCGCCGTTCGGCGTGCGGGTGGGCGTGATCGCGGTGAAGGACATCGTGCTGCCGGGCGAGGTGCGCGAGATCCTGAACCGGGTGGTGACGGCGGAGAAGGAGGCGCAGGCCAACCTAATCCGCCGGCGCGAGGAGGTGGCGTCGACGCGGTCGCTGCTGAACACGGCCAAGCTGATGGGGGAGAACCCGCTGTTGGTGCGGCTGAAGGAACTCGAGTCGCTCGAGAAGATCGCCGACAAGGTGGACAAGTTTACCGTGGTGGGCGGGATGAAGGAGCTGCTTGAGGGCACGGTAAAGATCGACGGGTGATCCGTGGATCTGGAGACAGGGAAAGGGTCGGCTTCGGCCGGCCCTTTCTTGTCTCGTAGAAGAGCTCGTTTGTGATTTCAGGAAGAGAGCGGCGCCGGGTCCCGTACCCTATAGAGCTGGAGGAGCATCCGAGTGGCTAATTTCAACAACGAGTACGAGATACCAAACATTGGGCCGAAGAAGATCGTTCAAGTCTTATTGGTGCTGGTGGTGGTCGTGCTGGCTTTCAAGAGCTACACGACGATCAAGGCGGGCGAACGCGGTATCGTGTTCAGCCGTCTTGGCGGAGTGAGCGAGAGGATCTTGGACGAGGGTTGGCAGTTCAAGTTGCCCTTCGTCGAAGACATCATTCCGATCGACGTCAAGATCCAAAAGTCGGAGACGGCGGCGTCCGCTTCGTCGCGGGATCTACAGGTGGTGCGGAGCGTGATTGCGCTGAACTACCACTTGGACCCGGCTGCAGTGAACAGCATCTACCAGGACGTGGGCCTCGCGTACGAGACGCGCATCATCGACCCGGCGGTCCAGGAATCGGTGAAGGCGATCACGGCGCAATTTACAGCCGAAGAGCTGATCACGAAACGTGAACAGGTATCGGCTGAGATCAAGGAGATGCTGACGACCCGGTTGAGCCGAAACTACATTCTGGTGGATGAGTTCTCCATCACGGAGTTGGCGTTCTCGGAAGTATTCAACAACTCGATTGAGGCCAAGCAGGTTGCCGAGCAGCAGGCGTTGAAGGCTCGTCAAGACTTGGAGCGCATCAAGATCGAGGCCGAGCAGAAGCTGGCCGTCGCCAGCGCCGAGGCGGAAGGACAGCGTCTACAGCGGGAGACGATTACGGCCGAGCTCATCCAACTGCGGGCGATCGAGAAGTGGGACGGGCGGCTTCCGCAGGTCTCCGGCGGAGGGGTGCCCTTTATCGACGTGAACTCACTCGGCAAGTAGCGTCTGGGGCCGAGCGTTTAGCGGAAGGCTCGCGCGAGGCGTCCTGCACCGGGCAGGGCGCCTTGGCGTAGGGCGAGCGTGAGACCGCTGCAGCTGGTGATGAGCGGGACCACGGCGATTACGGAGAGCACATGCTCGAAACCGAAGCCGGCACGGAAGAGCAGGCCGACGATCGCGGGGCCGGACGCGGCGGAGAAGATCGCCATGGCGGAGGAGACTCCGCGTACCTTACCGAGGTTGTGCGTCCCGAAGAGTTCGGCCCAGAGCGCGGATCCGGTGCTGGAGCAAGAACCGGCGGTGAGGCCGACCAGCATCAAGTAGGGAAACACCACCCAGGGCGTTTGGGCGTTGAGCAACAGGAGGGCGGAGAGGCTGATGGGCAGGGTGACGACCGGCAACAGCGCGGCTGCTGAGAACCTGTCAATCAGCGGTCCGACGGCGAGCGTGGTCAGCGCACGGGCGGCGGCGAATGCCGCAAAAGCGGCAGCCATCCACTCCGGGGCCCAGCCTTTGAATTCCGCCAAGGGCACTTGGTAGAGGAAGAGCACGGTCATCAGGGCGGGAGGCGTCATCAAGACCGGCAACGCCAAGTAGAGGCGCGCATCCCGCAGGAAGGCGCGGCCCGGATCGGCGGCCATGATCCCGGCACCGGTCGTCTCCCGGTCTAGAGACGCTTCTGTGCGAGCTGGAGGCCTGGCCAGCAGTCCCAACGCTAGAGGTAAGATGACGACGACGGCGCCGATGCCGACCGCGAACCAAACGGCCTTCCAGGGCAAGAACTGCAGAGCCACGGCGCAGAGCAAGGGCAGGACAGCCTCACCGAGGGGGTAGCCAAGAGCTGCGAAGCCTAGGGCCTTGCCTCGGCTGGCGGTAAACTCCCGAGCCATGACGGTTTGCGAGATATGTCCCATGAGCCCCTGGCCGGTGAGCCGCAGGCCGACGATGCCGGCCGCCAACAGGGCTACGTGCGGAGAGAATCCGACAACAAAGGCCGCGGTCGCCATTCCGCCGAGCGTCCAAGCGGTGTAGCGCCTCAAGTCGAGTGCGTCGATCCGTCCTCCGAGGTAGGGGAGGCAGGCGGCGCTGGCCAAGGTACAGAGTCCGTAGAGCAAGCCGAAGTCGCCCTTGCTGATCCCGAAATCCTGCAGAAAGAAGGGCAGGAAGAGCGAGATGAAGAAGGTTTGGCCGAAGCTCGACGACAAGGCTGTCACGAGGCCGAAGGCCAACAGCGTGCGGTAGCTCGAAAGGAAGGTCCAGTAACTCATATGCTCCAGTCGGTTGCGAGAGTGAGACCCTTCCCGCACCGCTTGGACGACCAAGCAGCCAGGTGGGGACTCAACTGTTCAGGTTGGGGCGCGTTGAAGAAAAGGGGAGGCGCTCAGATGGTGAGCGCGTGCGCCGCGTACTCTTTCACGCTATGCGTCGTACAGGCCCGGAGTCAAGTCGGAAAGAGTCTTAGGACGGTCGGGGGCAGGAGGCAGTGTCCTCAAATGCGGCGCTTGAAAATGATGATGTGCTGCGTGGGCAGGAACGATTTGAGTTCCTCGAACTCGAAACCCATAGGCTCTAGTTCGGCGCGAACTTCGTCCACGGTCATTTTGTGCAGGGGATGGATGGGGATGTTCGGATCTTCCTTGCGGTACTCGATGACGACCAGCCGTCCATCCGGCTTGAGCGAGCGGCGGACGTACTCCATTGTCTTTTCAGGCTGTTGCAGCTCGTGGTAGACGTCGACGACGAGGACGAGGTCGACGGCGTTCTCGGGCAGATTCGGGTTCTCCTCCGAGCCTAGAACGGGTTCCACATTGGTGACGCCGCGCTCTTCGAGCGTTTCGCGCAGGCGGTCGATCATTCCGGGTTGGATGTCGACGGCGATGACCTTGCCGGTTTCGCCGACGGCTTTGGCGAGCCGCCAGGTGAAGTAGCCGACGCCGGCGCCGAGGTCGACGACGGTGCCGCCCTCGGGAATCTCAAGCTTCTTGACCACGCGATCCGGCTGTTCCTGAACATCGCGCCCAGGGCGAATGAGCCAGTCGGCGTGAGCCACGCTCATGACGGGTGCGATCTGGCGTTTCTTAATGACCTTGCCGACCTGGATGGGGCGGCGCCCCTGTTCGTCCACCGGACCGACACGGTCCGATTGTTGTCCGGTGACGGCTTGGGTGCAACCGGATGCGACCGATAGAGCGGTCAGGCCGGCAATGAGCCAGCCTTGCGACCGAAACCGTGCAGGGGAGGAAATCAACGTAACTCCACGTCCTTTAGCTTAGTGGCCGTGAGGAACGCGTCCAAATCCCGGTGATCCTCGGGCGTCATCTCAATCAGCGGCGAGCGGACGCTGCCGCCTTCCAAACCGCAGAGCGTCATAGCCGCCTTGATCATGGACGTTTTGTAGCCGGGGCGACGGTTGCGCAGGCGATAGAGCGGGGTGATGATCTCATCGAGGAGGCGATTGACGGCCGGGAAGTCGCCGGCACGAGCCAGGTCCCGGATCTCCAGCGTCACGTCGGGAATGAAGCAGGCCAGGCCGGAGGTAAAGGTGCGGACGCCCATATTCCAGTAGCTTGGGACGTAGGGTTCGGCCATTCCGTTCACCCAATGGAACCGGTCGCCGAACTCTTGGCGCACGTTGAGGTAGTGGCCGATGGAACCGTTCTCGTCCTTGACCATCGAGATGTTCTCAACCGAGGTCAGGCGATCGAGCAAGGAGAGCGGAAGCACGCCGCTCCACTTGGTCTGGTAGAGGAAGACCGGGACCTCGGCGGCGCCGGCGACGCGCGTGTAGTAGTCGGCCAGTCCGACTTCCGAAAGATCGTTGGAGTAAGGAGCCACCAAGAGGATCCCTTCGGCGCCGACGCGGCGGGCGATTCGAGCCTGCGCTTCGGCCGTTCGCAAGGTCTGTCCGCAGCCGAGAATGAGCCCCTTGGAGCCGCCGATCTGGTCGGCCGCCGCGGAGGCGACGCGCTCGTATTCGTCGAGGGTAACCGAGGGCATTTCACCGTTCGAGCAGATGACGGCGAGAGCGGAGAAGTCTCGCGTAAGCAACGGCTCCAGATTGCGCCCGAATGCTCCGAGATCGACTTCGCCCTCCGAGTTGAAAGGAGTCGCCGGGAAGGCGATGACCCCGGGGAAACGGGCGAGCAACTTGTTCTCCATGGCGCCCAAGATAGCGCAACAGACGCCGTCGAGGCGAAGGGTTAAGGGCCGGTGGTAAAGACGCCGCGCGGCTGTTGAGCCGCGCAAAGCAGGCGATAGGCGTAGCCGGTCTCGGGGGCGAGACCTTCGATCGTGACGGAGCGATCCCGCTCGCCGCCGCCGTCTGAGACGCGAGTGGTCAGATCGGGAATCGAGAACGAGGCGTCCGTGGAATAGTCGAGTTGACAGGCCGCGTCGTCGGGCGCCCGGTAGCGAAAGCTGACGGAGGTCGCGGACGGCTGTTCGACCGCGACCGGTCCCACCTCGCCTTGATAGACGGCAAGCAGATCCATGTCCGCGCCTTTCCCCGCAAATTCGGGTCGAGGGGTGAAGCCGCCGGGTTCAAAGACGGCGTCCAACCGCTGGCCGCAACTCGCGGGTCCGAGGTCGGCCAGGAAATCGTTTTCGCGGGTGCTGTGTATCCCGGCGTAGTATGCCTCGGCCTCCTGTGCGGAGACCGAACTCTCGAGGGACTGGAGACTGGCGTCGAAGCGGGCTTCGTCGGAGCTGTCTCCGTTGCGTGAACATCCGTAGATGACGTTGCCGTCAAAGGTGGTGTCGGGATCTCTCTGGCCTCCGCGTCCTACGAGACAGCTGAACCTCGCGGCCCCGCTCGTACCGCCGCCGCAGCCGGTCCCTTCGGTCGTAATGCCGAAGACTCCGGAGCCGCCGCGCGAAAAATTCAAGACATTGTCTTCAATCTTGAACATGGAACCGTTGCGACTCATCACATGCATCAGGGCGGTGGACTTGCCGCGCTGAATTCCGACGGTGTTGCGCGTGAATTGAAGACTCGCGACGGTGCTGGCCAGGATCATGACGGCCCCGCCGAAGTTGGTGGACGGGTGAAGACCGTTGACTCCCGAAATAATGCTGCGGTGCTCGAAGAAGTCGATCTCCTGGAAGAGATTGTTCGTAATCAAGACTCGCTGAGCGGGACCAACCGCTTTTCCAATACCGTCGCCGGCGATCATGATGCCCGAGGCGGTTCTATCAATAATGCTGCCGCGGACGGTAAGGTCGGAGGCGACGACAGGCTCGCCGTTGTCGAAGCGTCCGCGCGGCGAGAACAGGATAGCCGGGCCCAGGGGCGTCCAATCGGCCCAGTTCCCGGAGCAGCGTATGCCCTCCAACAGCATTCGGCGTCCGGACTTGGTTTCCCAGCAGTGACGATCTTGATAGTAGCGACCGTCGGACTGCGGATGCCCGGCAATGAAGCGTTTGGGTTTATGGACGGTAACGCGACGGACCGTGTGATCTTCTGCGACGCGATCGAACCGCTCGGAGAGGATCGTGATCCCGTGCGTATCGTAGATCGTGGTGTTGAGGAGTTGGAAGTCGATCGCGTCCGAGACGTACAGAGTAGGGCTCGCCGGGGCCAAGCTGCGATTCCCGTCCCAGGCCGACCCGGGAGTCAAGGTCAGGGGATCCATGGGGAGCCAGTAGCTGCGACCTCGAATGTAGCTGTTGACGACGGCGGACGCCTCCGCGCCGTTCATATTGAGGCAGATGGACGTTCTGTAGGGAAACGATCCGCAGTCGAGCAGGATGCGATCAAAGACCAGGCGTTTCGCGTCCCGGAAGCTGTACGAAGCTAAGGTACCGGGATCGTAGGCAAGGAAACCCTGCGACACGGTATCGCTCAACTCCGCACCGTAGACTTCAATGGTTCTCTCATCCACCGGAACGAAGTGCCTGACGCCGTCTAGCCCGGGGACTCCAGTCTCAAAGATCTGGATGGGGTGAATCTCATGCAGCGACCCGCAGGACTCGGCGCAGTTGGCCGAACCGTCGAGACGAATCGCTTCCAGGGCGTTGCCGCGAGCACGGGTGAACTTCCCGTCGAGCGCCGTGCCCGTTCCCTCTAGACGAACGACGTCGCCGCCAATGACATAGTGCGTTCCGTTGCCCTCGATTCGGTGCATCGGGGCCGCCAGAGTTGCGGTGGAAGTTCCGTCCCCGGCGTCGGCGATCGAGGCGATAGGGAGGCGCTCTAGATGAGGAAGTCCGTGCGGCTCGCTCGTACGGCAGATCACGGGATCGCCTGGGCTACAGCTTTCTATCTTGTAGGAGATCGCCTGGGTTAACGTCCCGCCGGTGCAAACGCCTTTGACGTCGAACCCACCCTGTAGTTGAACCTGAGTGCCACGCACACGCAGGACGACCGCCATTCCTCGCAGCCCCTGGCACCCCTTGATGTCCAACATGACGCGACGATGACCGGGCAGTCCGCCGGGCGGCTCATCCATGATGAGACTCACTCGGCGTCCGTCGACCTCCACGCCGGTCACGTTCAGTTGCTGGACAGGAACGCTCTCATGAGGCGGCGGCGCAATCTCAATATTCTGAAAACGAACCCCTTGGAGCCCGTCCTTGGAACGTAAGGCGGCCACGCCGAGTCCCCCTGTCGCCCAATCGGACGGCGCCTCGAATCGGGCCAGCTTTCCGCGGTAGGAGGGATCGATGCGAACGCCCGACGGAGGGAAAAGCCGCGGATCGCCGGCCGTCGTGATCACGACGCCTCCGGGACCGTTGGACGCCCTATGAGGGACGTTCACGTGCTCTCGAACAGTACAGCCGCTGGGAACTTCGAGCTTGTGCCAAAGACCGCCGTCGGCCCCCATGGCCTCGCTCAGTTTTTGCCCAAAGTCCGCGGCGAGACCGTCTACACAGGCGACGCGAAACGTTTGGCCGTTAATCGTCGGCTCGACATTCGGATCAAAAGAGTGCACGGGGAGGGCCGGTGTTTGGATACCTTCCGAGGGCCCCATGTCGACGAAGGGCGCTTCGCCGGGTCCGTCGCATGAAAGAGGAGTGGGGCCAGCGCCAAAGTTGCAGTTGGTACAGATCTCGCCGCACTGCAGACGCCCCTCATCCTGGTTTTCTGCATCGGTGGAAAACGGCTGCACATAGGTTCGGCGATTCGCGGGCAAGGTGCAGGTCGAGGTCGTCCGAGACTTGTTGTTATTACGGACACGGACGCGCTGAGTGGTCGTCTCATCGCTGGGATCGGGGTCTGTCCCGAGGTACATTCCGGCCCTCGAATTGGCTCCACCGACATCCACGAAGAAAGAGAGGCGCAAGCACGGGCCGTCCAAGCCGCCGGTAACCTGCGAGAGCACCGGAGTATCGGCTTTGGCCGCTCCAACGGCAAGCGCCGCGGGCAGAATCCAACATAACGGGGAGATCAACCGGCAAGCTCGCAAGAAGGGTCCTCCGAAGACAACAGACGTCAAGGCGTCCCCGCAGAAGTCAACCAATCGGCCAAGTCCGCGTCCGAAGTCGAGGCGGGGTGCAACTCCAGAAGAGCCGATTGCTGCGCTGAGAAGAACGCCGCTTTGGCCCAATCTTCGGGAAACCCGCGCGCACCTACATTCCACAGCAGCGCCCTCCCTCCGGGCAGCAGCGTCGACGCGCCGCGGAAATCGCCGGCGCGACGCAACCCCGGAACGAATAGGTCCGCGGCGAATGCTTGATCGGAATTTGCATTGAATCCGTACCAGTCGGCGGCCAAGTCCACCGGTCCATCCAGCAATGCGCGGGCCAAAACACACGTGGGGCCGGTTTCGCCCGGGCAGACTAGCTGAACTCTTTCAGAGGCGAAACGACTCCTGGCGTACCCGACCGCCGTCAGGATGTCTTGGACTCGACGGGCCGTCTCAGTGCGATTGAACGTTAGGTAATACCGCTCGGCTCTCGAGCCTTCTTCGGGCTTGACGGCTTCGGCGCGAGCTCGCCCCATTTGATAGGCGTCGATCCCGACGACGCGGCCCCCGCGGTAGAGGATCTCGCCGACCAGTCCGACCTGGCTCTCGCCCGATGACATCACCCATGCGGTGCCTTCGCCGTGGACGACGACGACCGGGGGAATCGTCTCGTTGGGTTCGGGGCTCTCCAGGACGACCACGGGGATTCGGTCACCGGCCCCTCGCCGTCCGAGGTAGAGCATTTCGCCCTTATCGAGCGCATCGCCGGGTGTAGTTGCCAGGTCTTCAGCGGCGGGCGTGCGCGCGAGCAGCGACGCCGACAATCTGCGACGAAACGCTTTCCGGGCTCGGGAGAGAGAATCCGCGTCGAACGGCTTCAGTTGCTGAACCTGCTCATTGGCGTCGCCGATGCGCTCGTCGATGAAGGTCTTCAGGGTGACGGCGCCGAGCGGAGAGGATCTCCCCCAAAGAGTCAACATGTCGCCCAGAGGTTCGACCGACCAGGAGCGCTCGCGAAACTGCTCCGGGTCGCTTTGCCCCAGGACGTGCGTCCCAAAGAAACGGTAGACGGCCTCTCGACTCTGCTGGTTGTAGTTGTGGGGAGCATCGAACTGGACGGCTTCGACGGCGGAGCCGGAGCTGAGCAGTTGATAGATGCGCTGAACGGCCGGAAACTCATTGTGGGGGAGGTTCTTGGTCCAATCTCCGGTGGCGGAGACCATCAGCATCGGCCGTGGCGCAGCCAACGCGGCGATCTCAACGTTGTTGGTATCGATACGCAGATTGGGGGCGTTCTCGCAGGGCGAGCCACCCTGCATGAGGCCCGAGACCATGTTGACGGGGGCGGAGAAGCGGACGCGATCGTCGACGGCGCTGAGCAGAAAGACCTGGGTTGCGCCGCCCGAGGCTCCGGTCGCGCCGATGTTGTTCTTGTCGACGTAGGAGAGCGTCTCCAGAAAATCGAGAGCGCGAATACTGTTCCAGAGTTGCGCGCCCAGCAACCCGACGCTCCACAGCTGCTCGCGTTTGCCGCCCCAGGTCGAATGCGGTAGCTGGCGGGTGTCGTTGTATCCGATCATGTCGTACGCGAATACGACGAAGCCCTGCTTCGCCAAATGCACCGCGCGGGCCGGGACGGATCCTCGCTCGGAATTCTCCAGCCGACCGTAGCTCCAGTGACCGTGCGGCGAGAGGACGGCCGGGAACGGCCCGGGACCCGTGGGACGATAGAGATTGCCGCTGAGACGAAAGCCGGGGTAGGTCTCGAGAATCACCTTCTCAATCGAATAGCCCTCGCGGTCCAGGCGTCCGAAGACCTCCGGGCGGAGTTCGAACTTCACCGGTTCCGGCAAGAGTCCGGCGGCGGAGAGGACCTGGTCCCGCAGTTCTTCTCGCCGCGACTCCCAACCGGCCTGATCATAGGCGGGAATGAGCTGCTGGTACTCGAAATCGGTGTGTCGCAGCTCGACGTTGCGCTGATCGACGTCGGGAACTTCAGCCGCTGCAAAGAGCACGCAAAGGCTGAGCGTGCCATATCCGGCAACGATCCACTGAAACCGAGACATTCAGGTACGAGTTTACCCGATCATGATTTGCGAACCCAGACCGGGCTGGACCAGGCCATCTGTTCATTGGCCTGGACCACGCGAGCGTAGTACCAATCATCACGAGCGCCGTCGCCTCGATCGACGAATTCAAACCGAGAGCGATGATTAGACGCGAAGACCAGGCGGTGCAGCATGGCCGATTCCATCGGGAACGGGGCCGTGAAGAGCATCTCATTGCTCTCGGCCAATTCGCCCAGCGTTTTGGTTAGGCTCACTCGCGTTGGTTGCTCGAGAGCGACGGTCACTTTGGTCTCCGCATCCCCCTTGATCTTCAACACCACAGCTTTTTGCGAAAAGTCTTCCACCTGTTGCTTGAGGGAGGTGAACGAGGTCAGACGCAGCCGCTTGTTGGTCGCTTCCGTAAAGCGATCCCGACGGCCTTCGTCCAGGGGACCGGGGCAGAAGCAAGGTTGATAGGCCTCGATCGTTCCGCCCTGCACACGGATGTCGATCTCCCAGTCGGCGGTTCGATTCCATCCGAGGGCGGGCCACGGGCCCCAGCCGTATTCGAATCGCAGGGCGACGGGCTGATCCCAGCGATCGCGGCCGGGCTCGCGATCCATCGGGAAATCCCGATGAACGACGCGACCGTTCTTGACGACTTCCACACGGTCGACCTGATCCCAGCCCTGAGCGGAGACCTGGATGCGCCGCTCCGGGGAGAACTCCGTCTCACGCCCCATCATCT